>Juniper_p1__coassemble_1816_pt1 | contig 7372 bp, 7 predicted proteins | sample Juniper_p1__metabat2_low_PE_012 | metagenome-assembled genome bin Juniper_p1 | reverse complement strand
CGTGGAACTGCGCGACCTTATACAGTTCCTCTCCGGAAAGTCCGGCCGGACTTTCGACGTCAATATCGAAGATGAAACCTCATTTGCCGGGGACGCCGGGCCGTTAAATTCCACAATGACCTACCGGCAGAAGGTACTCGACTACCTTGCCGAGCACCGCGATATGCCCGCGCTTCAGAAAATACATAATATCGAACAGCTTACATCGCAGGACGTTGATGAGCTTGAGCGCATATTCTGGCAGGAACTCGGCACTAAAGAGGATTACGAGCGGTTTGTGAAACGCGAGCAGCTCGACGAGAACATTCCGATCGGAGGATTTATCCGGAAACTGCAAGGCGTTGACCGCCAAAAAGCGGTTGAAATATTTGCCAAGTTCATATCGGAGAACCAGCTCACTGCCGAACAGGAGGAATACCTTGAGGGAATACTGAACTATGTGTGTCAGAACGGCGACATACAAGTCGATGTATTGCTTACCGAGTCGCCCTTCGACGATGCCGACGAAGAAAGTATCTTCCCGGGCAAGTTCCATAAAGTCGGAGAGTTTGTTTCGTTGCTCCACAAAGCAATCACCGCCGCATAAGAGCCTCCGGGCGCGGAGTTGTGTGGCGCACCTCCCCCCCCCGCAGCCGAGCGGATAGGGGAAGGTCAGAAGGTGGAGGGGGTGCGGGCGTTGGTGTAGCCGGCGTCGAAGATGGAGTTGAGCAGATGGGCCAGACGCAGGCCTCCGCGGAGCAGCGAGTCCTCGATTACGGGTGCCCACACAGCCACTTCGTTATAGCTCAGCGACGACCCTTCGGGCGTTGTGCGGTAGATCAGTGCCGTGGTCTCGATGTTCTTGCGGCACCAGTCGTCGAAGTTGCCCGAGAGTGCGGGCAATGCCAGATCGTCGGGCACTCGGTCGAGCTGGTCGGCCCATTCGGTGTAGCTCCATTTGTGGGCCGACTCCACCAGATTGGTGTCCCAGATGCCGTGGAGGTTGGCGTCGCGGCCGAAATATTTCACTTTCACGCGGTTGCCTCCGAGGTCGGTGGCGTGGCCCAGATGCATGGGCTGGTGCATGTCGCCGAGGAAGTGGATCACCATTTTCAGCGCGAGGGCTTTATCCTCTTTCGATTTTTCGGGGTCGGTGAGGACGGCTATGGCCGAGCGGGTGCCCGAGACGATGTCGCCGTCGGGGTTGGGCGTCATTGTGTCATAGGTGCGGTCGGCGTCGACGTTGCGGTAGTGCCACGATTTGGTGTAGGCATATTCGGGAGTGTGGCTCGCATTGTCCATCCAGTTGGCCCAGTAGATGATGCTGCGGCCGTCGAGAATGGAGTCGACAGCGGCGGCGGTGGCGGGCGTGAGATGGCGTTCGGCGATGGCTGCGGTCACATCGTGGCCTTTCTGCCCCCAGGCAAAGGCCTGAAGGGCTACGGGGAGCGCCAGTGCGGCGGCAAACAGAGGGCGGAATATTTTCTTCATGATACAAAAGATTTGACTGGAATTGCTCCGGCCCCGGAAACAAGCTCTCTGACTCAACAAGCTCTCTGACTCCGGGCGGTTGCATAGTTTGTTGCAAAGTTAATGAAAAATGAGTGGATTATGGTGACGGATGGCCGAAAATTCAGCGTAAATTCGTAACTTTGCGCATCATTCACTAACCAATAAGATCGGATATGTCAATCGACAATATAATAGCGCAGGGCGTGAGCCGTGCCGTCAAAGAGCTTTATGGTGTAGACACTCCTGCGGAGCAGATTGTGCCGCAGGCCACCCGCAAGGAATTCGAGGGAAACCTAACCGTGGTGGTGTTCCCGTGGGTAAAGGCAGCCCGCAAGGCGCCCGATGCCGTGGCCGCCGAAATCGGCGACTGGCTGGTCGACAACGAGCCTGCCGTGGATCGCTACAACGCCGTGAAAGGCTTCCTGAATATCGTGATCGAGCCCACCTACTGGTGCTCGGTGCTGGAGCATATCGCAGCTGATGATGCCTACGGTTTCACCGCCGCCACCGACAACTCCCCGCTGGTGATGGTGGAATATTCCTCACCCAACACCAACAAACCCCTCCATCTGGGCCACGTGCGCAACAATCTGCTGGGCTATTCGCTTTCGCAGATTCTCAAGGCGTGCGGCAACCGCGTGGTGAAGACCAACATCGTCAACGACCGCGGTATCCACATCTGCAAGTCGATGCTCGCATGGCAGAAGTGGGGCGAGGGTGCCACTCCCGAATCGACCGGCAAGAAGGGCGACCACCTGATCGGCGATTTCTATGTGCTCTTCGACAAGCACTACCGCGAGGAGGTCAGGCAGCTCATGGCGCAGGGTCTGAGCGAGGATGACGCCAAGGCGCAGTCGGCGCTCATGGCCGAGGCCCGCGAGATGCTCCGCCGGTGGGAACAGAAAGACCCCGAGGTGCGCGCCCTGTGGAAGCGCATGAACGAGTGGGTATATGCCGGTTTCGATGTCACCTACAAACGCCTCGGCGTGGATTTCGACAAGATCTACTATGAGTCGGAAACCTATCTCGAAGGTAAGGAGAAAGTGATGGAGGGCCTGGAGAAGGGCATCATGTATCGCAAGGAAGATGGCTCGGTGTGGGCCGACCTTACCGATGCCGGGCTCGACAATAAGCTGCTGCTGCGCAGCGACGGCACCTCGGTCTATATGACCCAGGATATCGGCACCGCCAAACTCCGTTTCCGCGATTATCCCATCGACAAGATGATATATGTGGTGGGCAACGAGCAGAACTATCATTTCCAGGTGCTCTCGCTGCTCCTCGACCGTCTCGGCTTCCGCTGGGGCAAGGATCTCGTTCATTTCTCCTACGGCATGGTGGAGCTTCCCGAAGGGAAGATGAAGAGCCGCGAAGGCACTGTGGTCGACGCCGACGATCTCATGGAGGAGATGGTGGCCAACGCCCGCCAGGTGGCTACCGAGCTGGGCAAGACCGACGGCATGAGTGCCGCCGAAATCGACAATATCGCCGAAACTGTGGGCATGGGCGCGCTGAAATATTTCCTTCTGAAAGTTGATCCCCGCAAAAACATGATGTTCAATCCCAAGGAATCGATCGACTTCAACGGCAACACAGGTCCATTCATCCAGTACACCTACGCCCGCATCCGTTCGGTGCTCCGCAAGGCACAGGAGCAGGGCTTCGCCGCATCGGCCTATGCCGCCGTGGTGCCCAACGACAAGGAGATAGCCCTCATCCAGACTCTTGCCGATTTCCCCGCCACAGTGCAGGAAGCAGGCCGCACCTACTCCCCCGCGCTTATCGCCAACTACACCTACGAGCTGGTGAAACAATACAACCAGTTCTATCACGACTATTCCATCCTGCGCGAGGAGGATGTCGCGGTGCGCTCGCTGCGACTGGCTCTCTGCGCCACGGTGGCCCGCACGGTGCGCCTTGCCATGGGTCTGCTCGGCATCAGCGTGCCCGAGCGCATGTAGGCCGTGCCTCATTTCCCGCAGACTCCCCGGCAGTTAAACTTTTCCGGCTGTCGGATGTCTTATATAATATATTGACGAATCATAAAATAATGTACAATAACAACTACTCCGCACAGGATTCGTGGCAGCATATGCCCGATCCCAACACTCTCGACATGAAAGTGTCGGCCGTGATGAAACAGGTCTATGTGAAGATGTTCCTGGCGCTGCTCGTTTCGGCAGCCGCCGCTGTGGGCGTCGCATTCATGGCACCCGAAATGGCAGCGACCCTCTTCACCAACCGCTGGATCTACTGGGGCCTTGCCCTGGTTGAGCTGGGACTGGTGTTCTGGATTTCGGCGCGTCTGGGCAAAATGAGTCCGGGCATGTCGACCGCCCTGTTCTTCCTTTTTGCAATAGTCAACGGGCTTACGCTCTCGATCATCTTCCTGGCATTCTCGTTTGCCTCGATATTCAAGACCTTCCTGATCACGGCGGCCGTGTTCGGCGCCATGAGCGTCTATGGCTACTTCACCAGCCGCGACCTCACAAAAATCGGTTCCTTCCTGGTGATGGCGCTCTTCGGCCTCATCATCTGCTGCGTGATCAACATCTTCTGGGCCAACAGCACCTTTGAATGGATCGTGAGCGGTCTGGGCGTGCTGATTTTCATCGGCCTTACCGCATGGGACACCCAGAAAATCAAGCAAATGGCCTCGATGAACATGGGTATGCCCAACGGCAGCCTCGCCACCTGGGGCGCCCTCTCGCTCTACCTCGACTTTATCAACCTCTTCATCTATCTGCTCCGTTTCTTCGGAAACTCCCGCAACTAATCCCCGCCGATACATGGGCAGGCGGTCTTAATTGGCCGCATGAAGATATGACAGCAAGTTTATATGCTTGATAATAAAGACGATGAGGCCCCGGCTTTCGAAAAGCCGGGGCCTCTAATCGGTTATATGTCAGGAATGATTATTTCTTGGGGGCGGGAGCGTTGTCGTCGGGAGTGGGCTGGGCGTCGATAACCTCAACTTCGAAGATGAGGGTCTCGTTGGGGCCGATAAGGCCGCCGGCACCGTTATCGCCGTAAGCGAGTTCGCCGGGGATAACCACGGTATATTTGCCACCTTTACCTACGAGAGTGAGGGCTTCGTTGAAACCGGGGATGAAGGCGTTGGCACGGGCAAGGTAGGGTTTTTCCTTGGTCTGGTCAAACACTTTGCCATCGGTCTTCATGCCTTTGTAGCGGATGGAGACTTTGTCGGTGGGTTTCACTTTCTTGGCGTCGCCGGGATTGTCGATTTTGTAGACGATGCCGCTGGGAGCCTGGGTGTAGCCCTCTTTCTTCACTTTTTCGATGTAGGCCTTGCCGGCTGCGGTGTTATCCTTGTATTCCTTGGATTCGTGTAAGCGGGCAGCCTGCTTCTCCTGCATGCGCTGCTGGAGTTTGTCGGCTATGGTCTGATAGTTGGCATAGTATACGTCGGGAGTGCTGACGGAATCCTGCATGAACACATTTTCGAATGCCTTGTAGATTACGTCGGGATCAATCGATATGCCTTCGCGGTTGAGACCGTTGACAGGCTGCATGAGCTGCATGCCTATCTGCATGCCCTGGAAGTAGGCCATCTTTGAGGTGTCGGCCATGAGAACGGCCTTTACGCCCTCGAGGAACTCTTTTTTGCTCATCTTGGCGTAGGTGGCGGAATCCATCTGGTGCTTAAGTCCATCGAACGACTGGTTCTGCTGCATGCCGACGAATTCGCCGAGAGCCACGGCCAGAGAGTCGTTGAAAGGTTTGTCGGCGTCAGCGGAGCTGTCCGACTTGTTGCATGAGGTGAGGGCGCCGAGGGTGAGGGCGGCCACACCGAGAGAAAGAATAAATTTTCTCATTGTCAAATGATTGTTAGTTACTTATTGGTTATTTTTTTTGATAATGTCGAGCAAGGTGACGGTGAAATCGAGGGCGGCGCCGGGAGGAATCACGCCGCCGCCGGCACCGCGGTCGCCATAGCCTAAGGCCGGGGGGATAAAGAGCCGGTAGGTGCCTCCCGGGCGCATCATCTGCAACCCTTCGGAGAACCCTTTGACCACACCGTTGACGGGGAGGTCGATGGGCTTTTCGGTCTCGTCGAATATGGTGCCGTCGGCCAGGGCGCCTTTGTAGGTCACGCGCACGGTGTCGTCGGCTTTGGGGGAGTCTCCCTCACCCTCGCTGATGACCTCGAATAGGAGCCCCGAGGGGCATTTGATCACACCTTCGCGCGCGCTCTCTTTATCCAGAAAAGCGAGCTGCGACTCGGGCGAGAGGGCTGCGGGAGCGGGATACATCTTCTGCATCTCGGATTCGAGATAATGATTGGCGGTCTCGCGGTCGAAGCCGAAAGTGTTTCCTTCCATGGCTTCGGCAAGGGCGCTGACATAGCTGTCGGGAGTCAGGGGAAACCCCATCCCCACCATGTTGTCGAAGCGCTCGAAGTTGGCTATGGCCATGCGCACGCCCGCATAGTAGGGGGAATCCTCTTTGCGGATGTCGAATGCGTGGCGGATGCCGTCGATGAAACGGCTCACGGCTGTTGAATCGCCGGGAAATCGGTTGGCGATGTCGGGTTTGAGGTAAAATGCCATCACTGTGGCATATGCGCGGTTTATTGAGTCGGCTTCCGCGCGACTGATGAAAATGTGGCCTGCCGCCACCGAATCGGCCGGGGCGACCGCTGTCGTCGACCGGTCGGCTTTCTGACCGGAGGCAACAGGCTCAGCGGCCGTGGCGATCGCAGGGAGCGCCACGGCTGCGGCCAATAATATGCTTTGAATGCGATTCATTCCTGCGTCAGGCTTCGGCTTTGTAGACCTTGAGCAACTCGACGTCGAAGAGAAGAGTCTGGTTGGGGCCGATGGGGCCGCCGGGAGTGCCGGAGGGACCGTAGGCAAGCTGCGAGGGGATGAAGAGGCGCCATTTGTCACCTTCGCGCATGAGCTGGAGAGCCTCCACCCATCCGGGAATCACCTGGGTAACGCCGAATGTGGCGGGTACGCCGCGGTCGACCGATGAGTCGAACTTGGTGCCGTCGAGCAGAGTGCCGGTGTAGTGCACTTCCACCTGGTCTTTGGCTTCGGGCGAGATGCCTGTGCCCTCTTTGAGCACTTCATACTGCAGGCCTGAGGGGAGAGTCTTCACCTCGGGGCGTTTGCCGTTCTTTTCGAGATACTCTTTGCCCTCGCGTTCGTTCACCTCGGCCATCTTGGAGGCTTCGGCGCGCTGTTTCTCCTCCATGGCGGAGAAGAATTTCTGTATTTCAGCCTTGGCCTCGTCGTAGGTCATCTTGGGCTGGCTGCCGTTGAACACTGCGGCAACACCGTCGGCGAAGTCGCCCACATTGAGTTCCTGAATGCCGGAGGCACGGAAATTGTTGCCCATGCTCAGTCCCAGGGCGTAGCTGATGCGGTCTAAATTGTTGTTATCCATTATTTTACGAATATTAATAGTTGAAACGGGAGTGCCGAGTTTGCAATCCGGGCTTCAACATGCAAAGTTATGGTAAATACTTATAAATGTTAAGTTTTTTTTCACAAAAAAAATTAAAACTCCGGTCGCCGCCTCTCCGCGGCACACCTTAGAGCTTGTTTAATAATAAATGTTGCCGATAGGGTCGCATATCCTGAGACTGATTTCGTCGTGTGACGAAGGAGTGTACGTGTGTACACGACTGAGGAACACGGCGAAAGCAGGCCGGGATATGCGAAACAAAGGTAACTTTTCACAAAAGATATTTCTAAGAAACATGAAAAAAAGTTTTAGCAGATGTGAAGTTCTTGAAAATAATACCCGTTTGTCGGTCACTGTCCGGCATCTTTCTGTTTGCGCATCGGTCGTTATGGAACCCCATAACTCCCTCAACGCAAACAGAAATCTGCTCGAACAGTGACCGCCCTAT
>Juniper_p1__coassemble_980_pt1 | contig 12988 bp, 10 predicted proteins | sample Juniper_p1__metabat2_low_PE_012 | metagenome-assembled genome bin Juniper_p1 | reverse complement strand
ACAATACCCACAGACGTATGGGGGTTGTGTGGGGCGGCGGCTTTCCAGCCGCCGTTAATAACAAGAATAAATCATAAAGAAAATTTAAAACTTTAAAGACAGGCGGCTTTCCAGCCGCCGTAGATTTTTTATATCTTTTTCCCAACATAAGTCTGGTATTTTGGTTAAAAGCGGTCTATTCAGGGGGTCTACAGGAGGAAATAGACCATTAGTATACCGGGGTTGTGCCTCTCAGGGCGCAACCCCGCGCTATCTTTGCAACCGGGAACCATGCCATGAATCTGATTTCCGATATTTTACTTAGGGATATTCAGAAAATATCCCTAATTAGTAAATATACCTTATGTAAGTCAACTAAGAGCTTGTTTAATAATAAATGTTGCCGATAGGGTCGCATATCCTGAGAATGATTTCGTCGTGTGACGATGGAGTGTACGTGTGTACACGACTGAGGAACAGGACGAAAGCAGGCCGGGATATGCGAAACATAGGTAACTTTCTTACAACGATTTTTCTCAGAAACATGAAAATAAGTTTTAATATATGTAAAGGTCAGGAAAATAATACATTGTGTCGGCCACTGTCCGGCATCTTTCTGTTTGCGCATCAGTCGTTATGGAACCCCATAACTCCCTCAACGCAAACAGAAATCTGCTCGAACAGTGACCGCCCTATCGTTAACATTTATTATTAAACAAGCTCTAAATGTTCCTGAATTAAAGATAAGTGAATATTTGCCGCGCCCCCGCACGTTGAGTGTTGGTGCGCGGTTTTTTTTATGCCCTTTCCGCTCCGGCGGGGGCACTTTTAGGATAATTTATTTTTAAACTTTTACTTATCGGCGGATTTTTCGTAATTTTGCATCCAAATTGTTGAAACGCCCGATATTATGCAGAACGACAACAAGGCCCTTATCGACGAAATCCGCCGGCTCAAAGCCGAGCGCGACGCCGCCATCATGGCCCATTACTATACCGACGGCGAGATCCAGGACATAGCCGACGTGGTCGGCGACTCACTCGCCCTGGCGCAGAAAGCCCGCACGCTCCCCAACCGCGTGATTGTGCTCTGCGGCGTGCACTTCATGGGCGAGACCGCCAAAATCCTCTGCCCCGACAAGACGGTGCTGGTGCCCGACACCGAGGCCGGATGCTCGCTGGCCGACAGCTGCCCCGCCCCCGAGTTCGAGGCTTTCGTCAAGGCTCACCCGGGCCACACGGTGGTTAGCTATGTCAACACCTCGGCCGCCGTGAAGGCTCTGACCGATGTGGTGGTGACATCGTCCAACGCCCGTCAGATCGTGGAGGCGCTCCCTCCCGACGAAAAGATCATCTTCGGTCCCGACCGCAATCTCGGCAACTACATCAACTCGGAGACGGGCCGGAAGATGCTGCTCTGGGACGGTGCATGCCATGTGCATGAGCAATTCTCGCTCGACGCCATCATCCGCCTCAAACGGGAGCACCCCGAGGCCAAGCTGCTCGTCCACCCCGAGTGCAAGAAGGCCGTGACGCTGCTGGCCGACCATGTGGGGAGCACGGCCTCGCTGCTTAAATATGCCCAGGAAAGCCCCGCCCGCGAGTTTATCGTGGCCACCGAGAGCGGCATCCTGCACAAGATGCGCCAGAGCTGCCCCGACAAGACATTCATCGCCGCGCCCCCCGAGCAGGCCGGATGCGCCTGCAACAACTGCAGCTACATGAAGCTCAACACCCTGGAGAAGCTGCGCGACTGTCTGCGCGACCTCTCGCCCGAGATTCATGTAGACGAGGAGGTGGCCGCCCGCGCCATCCGCCCCATAGAGCGCATGCTCGCCATGAGCAAATAACCGGCCTAATAAACCCTCAACCGCAGGCTTTTAAACCTTAAACCCTCAACTTTAAACCAACACCCCATCATGGAGTACAATCATAAAGAGATAGAATCGCGCTGGCAGCGCTTCTGGAAAGACAACAAGGTATACCACACCGACATCGACCCCGAAAGGCCGAAATTTTATGTCCTCGACATGTTTCCCTATCCCTCGGGAGCGGGCCTGCATGTGGGTCACCCCTTAGGCTACATCGCCAGCGACATTTTCGCGCGCTACAAACGCCTCAACGGCTTCAATGTGCTCCACCCCATAGGCTATGACGCCTATGGCCTCCCCGCCGAGCAGTATGCCATCCAGACCGGCCAGCACCCCGAGAAAACCACCTCGGAGAATATCGCACGCTACCACTCGCAGCTCGACCGCATCGGTTTCTGCTACGACTGGGACCGCGAGATCCGCACATGCGACCCCGGCTATTACCACTGGACGCAGTGGGCTTTCACCGAGATGTTCAACCACTACTACGATACGGCCGCCGGCAAGGCGCTCCCCGTGGCCGACCTGGTGAAGCATTTCGAGGAGCATGGCTCCGAGGGGATCCACGCCGCCCAGACCCGCCCGCTGCACTTCACCGCCGCGGAGTGGAAGGCCATGGACGAGAAGCAGCGCAGCGACACTCTGATGAACTACCGCATTGCCTATCTGGGCAACACCATGGTGAACTGGTGCCCCAAACTCGGCACCGTGCTCGCCAACGACGAGGTGTCGGAGGGCGTGTCGATCCGCGGCGGCTACCCCGTGGAGCAGAAACTGATGTACCAGTGGTGTCTGCGCGTGAGCGCCTACGCCCAGCGCCTGCTCGACGGTCTGGATCGTCTGGAATGGTCCGACTCCATCAAGGAGACGCAGCGCAACTGGATCGGGCGCTCGGAGGGCGCCGAGCTGCAGTTCAAGGTGGCCCGCACCGATGTGGAGATGACCATCTTCACCACCCGTGCCGACACGGTGTTCGGCGTTACCTTCATGGTGCTCGCTCCCGAGAGCAAATATGTCGACATGATCACCACGCCGGAGCAGAAAGCCGCCGTGGAGGCTTATCGCGACGAAATCAAGCATAAGACCGAACGCGAGCGCATCGCCGACCGCAAGGTGTCGGGCGTGTTTACCGGCGCCTATGCCGTGAATCCCCTCACCGGCAAGGAGATTCCCGTGTGGGTCAGCGACTATGTGCTGGCCGGCTACGGCACGGGCGCCATCATGGCCGTGCCCGCCCACGACTCGCGCGACTACGCCTTCGCCCGCAAGTTCGACCTCCCCATCGTTCCCCTGATCGAGGGCGCCGACGTCTCCGAGGAGAGTTTCGACGCCAAGGAGGGCCGCATGATCAACTCTGCATCGGACCGCCTCGACCTCAACGGCCTCACCGTGAAGGAGGCTATCGCCAAAACAAAGAAATTCATCGAAGCCGAGGGGCTGGGCCGCGTGAAGGTGAACTACCGCCTGCGCGACGCCATCTTCTCGCGCCAGCGCTATTGGGGCGAGCCTTTCCCGGTATATTACAAGGACGGGGTGCCCCACATGCTCCCCGCCGACTCCCTGCCGCTGCTGCTGCCCGAAATCGACAAGTATCTCCCCACCGAGACGGGCGAGCCGCCCCTGGGCCGCGCCAAAAACTGGTGCACCCCCGAGGGCTATCCCCTGGAGCTGAACACCATGCCCGGTTTCGCAGGCTCGTCGGCCTACTATCTGCGCTACATGGATCCGCACAACGGCAATGAGCTGGTGTCGCCCGAGGCCAACGGCTACTGGCAGCAGGTGGACCTCTACGTGGGTGGCACCGAGCATGCCACCGGCCACCTGATCTATTCCCGTTTCTGGAACAAATTCCTTTACGACCTGGGCAAGGTGGTCTGCGACGAGCCTTTCCGCAAGCTCGTCAACCAGGGCATGATCCAGGGCCGCTCCAACTTCGTCTACCGCATCAAGGACACCAACACCTTCGTCACCCTGCAGAAGAAGGATGAATATGACACCACCCCCATCCATGTCGACGTGAACATCGTCAGCAACGACCGCCTCGACCTCGAGGCATTCCGCCGCTGGCGTCCCGACTATGCCGACGCGGAATTCATCCTCGACGAGAATGGAGAGTATGTGTGCGGCTGGGCCGTGGAGAAGATGTCCAAGTCGATGTTCAATGTGGTCAACCCCGATGACATCATCGAACGCTACGGCGCCGACACGCTGCGCCTCTACGAGATGTTCCTCGGCCCCGTGGAACAGTCGAAACCGTGGGACACCAACGGCATCGACGGCGTGAACCGCTTCCTGCGCAAGTTCTGGGGTCTCTTCTGGAAAGGTGATCAGTGGCTCGTCACCGACGAAAAGGCGTCGGCCGAGGCGCTTAAGGCCGTCCACACCCTCATCAAGAAGGTTACAGGCGACATCGAAAACTTCTCCTACAACACATCGGTGGCAGCTTTCATGATCTGCATCAACGACCTGGCGAAACTCGACTGCCACAGCGCCGAGGCGCTCGCACCCATCGTGGTGCTCCTCGCCCCCTTCGCACCCCACATGGCAGAACAGCTCTGGCATGATCTGGCTGCCCACAATCAGCTCGCCGCCGCCGGAGATTCCGCCGCCGGGGAGACCGCCTGCGGGGATAACGCCTGTGCAGAATCCACCGGAGAGACTTCATTCAGCGGCAGCGTATGCGATGCGCCGTGGCCGGCATGGAACGAGGAATACCTCAAGGAATCGCAGGTGAAAATGCCCGTGAGCTTCAACGGCAAGACCCGTTTCATGCTCTCCGTGGCGCCCGGCCTCCCCGCCGACGAGGTAGAGAAACTGGCCCTCGGCGCCCCCGAGGCCGCCAAATGGCTCGAGGGCAAAACCCTCCGCAAAGTCATCGTCGTCCCCAACAAAATCGTCAACATCGTCCTCGCCTGACCCCGACTGAAACCTTAATTTTCTACGGCGGTTAAAAACCCATGGAATCGCCATTATTAACGGCGGCTGGAAAGCCGCCGCCCCATACAGCCTCCATACAGCCCCCATACGTCTGCACAGACATGCGGCAGACGTATGGGGGCTGCTATGGAGAGGAGGTTTTCTAACCTCCTTTTTTGAGGGCTTTTTCAGAGCTTGGGACCGTAGGCGAGGTCGCCGGCGTCGCCGAGACCGGGAACGATGTAGCTGTGGCTGTTGATTTCAGGGTCAATAGCTCCGATCCACAGGGTGGTGCGGTCATCGGGGAAGCGCGAGGCGATGTAGTCGACGGCCTGCTGCGAGGCGATCACGGATGCCACATGGATCTGCGCGGGGGTGCCGTGGGTGAGCAGGGCGCGGTAGCTCAGCTCCATGGATGCGCCGGTGGCGAGCATTGGGTCGGCGATGATCAGCGTTTTCCCTTCGATGGAGGGGGCGGCGAGGTATTCCACGCACACTTCGAAGTCGTCCTGCCCGGGGCGACGCTTTTCGATGTAGCGGCGGTAGGCCGACACAAAGGCGTTCTCGGCATGGTCGAAATAGCTCAGGAAACCGGCGTGGAAGGGGACGCCGGCGCGGAAGATGGTGGCGAGCACCACCTGCGACTCGAGCACCGGAGAATCGGCCGGCGACAGAGGGGTGTCGATGCGGCGCGTGGCATAGCTGAGGGTTTTGGAGATCTCATAGGCCATGATCTGGCCTATGCGCTCGAGGTTGGCGCGGAAACGGAGCATGTCGCGCTGGGTGTCGACGTCGCGCAGCTCGGTCATATATTGCCCCACGAGCGATGGGGTTTCGGCAAAATTGATGATTTTCATGGGTGTATTGTCAGGAGTCGGAGAGTCAAGAGCTTGTTTAATAATAAATGAAAGTAGGTCTTCGTAGATTATAACCCAAAATTAATGATTTTTCCGCGGAAATCATTATTTTTGCGAAAAAATCAGCGTAGAACAAGCGAAGAATATATGTCGGACGACCATAACAAACAGTCAGCCGAAGCTGGGCAGCCCGCGATGCCGGCCTCGCCGAAGGCTTCACCGAAATTCACCACCGAGGAGGAGGAGTTCCGTATCGATTCGGCGTTTCGCGAGGTGCTCGACGGCTATTTGGCCTCCAACCACCGCAAGAAGGTGGAGATAATCGAGCGGGCCTACCGGTTTGCCAAATCGGCTCACGAGGGTATCCGCCGCCGCAGCGGCGAGCCTTATATCCTCCACCCCATAGCGGTGGCGAAAATCGCCAGCCAGGAGATAGGCCTTGGCTCCACCTCGATCTGCGCGGCGCTGCTCCACGATGTAGTGGAGGACACCGACTACACCGTGGAGGACATCGAGATGAACTTCGGCAAAAAGATAGCCCAGCTGGTGGAGGGTCTGACAAAGATTTCGGGCGGCATCTTCGGCGACAAGGCCTCGGCCCAGGCCGAGAATTTCCGCAAGCTGCTGTTGACCATGAGCGAGGATATACGCGTGGTGCTCATCAAAATGGCCGACCGACTGCACAACATGCGCACTCTCGGCTCCATGGCGCCCAACAAGCAATATAAAATCGCCGGCGAAACGCTCTATATCTACGCTCCCCTGGCTCACCGCCTGGGTCTGTTCGCCATAAAGACCGAGCTTGAAAACCTGGCTTTCAAATATGAGCATCCCGAGGCGTTCGACACCATCTCGCGGCAGATAGCTGCCACCGAAGCCTCGCGCAACGACATCTACGGCCATTTCATGACCCCTATCCGCGAGCGTCTCGACGCCATGGGGCTGAGCTACGAGGCCAAGGCGCGAGTGAAGTCGGTCTACTCCATCTGGAACAAGATGGAGACCAAGCATATCCCCTTCGAGGAGGTCTACGACCTTTACGCCGCCCGCATTATCTTCGAATGCGACGATCCCGCCATGGAGAAGTCGATCTGCTGGCAGATCTATTCGGCCATCACCGACATCTACCGCCTGCACCCCGACCGCACCCGCGACTGGGTGTCGGTGCCCAAGGCCAACGGATACCGCGCCCTGCACCTGACGGTGATGGGTCCCGACGGCAACTGGATTGAGGTGCAGATACGCTCGCGCCGCATGGACGAGATTGCCGAAAAGGGGTTCGCCGCCCACTGGAAATACAAGGTGGGCGAGGGCGACGAGGAGTCGGAGCTGGATGCATGGCTCCACACTATCAAGGATATTCTGGCCGATCCGGAACCCAACGCCCTCGACTTCCTCGACACGCTCAAACTCAATCTCTTCTCGTCGGAAATCGTGGTGTTCACCCCTAAGGGCGAACTGCTGACCATGCCCAAGGATGCCACGGTGCTCGATGTGGCGTTCTCGCTGCACAGCGAAATCGGATGCCACTGCATCGCCGGCAAGGTGAACCACAAGCTGGTGCCGCTGTCGCAGAAGCTTCAGTCGGGCGACCAGGTGGAGGTGCTCACCTCCAAGTCGCAGCAGCCTAAGGCTGAATGGCTCGACTTCCTCACCACCGCCAAGGGCAAGACGCGCCTGCGCAAGGCTCTGCGCGCCGACCGCCAGCCGGTGATCAACCGCGGAAAGCAGCGCTTCGAGGAGTTTCTCAAGGCCAACGTCATTGCCGACAACAACGAGGCCATTACCAAGGTGATGGGTCTCTACAAGACTCCCACCCACGAGGATTTCTATTACCTCCTCGGCAACGACGAAATCGTCCTCAACGACTATGTGGTGAAAAATCTGCGCAAAACCTCGGGCAAAACCAAGCGTCTGCTGCTCAAACTGATCGGTCTGGGCGACGACTCGCGCCCTACCGCTGCCGAAACCCCGGCGCCCGCCGCCAAACCGATCAGCACCAAAGAGACCTACGTGCTGCGCTACAATGCCGACGGCCCCATCAATTTCAGCTTCGCCGACTGCTGCGAGCCTATCCCCGGCGACGATGTGCTGGGATATATCCGCAACGACGGCACCGTGGAGGTGCACGACCTCGACTGCCCCCGCGCGGCGGTGATAAAATCGGCTTTCGGACCGCGCATAGTCAGCTGTTGCTGGGAAGCGCCCACGGCAAGCAAGGCGTTCAACGCCCGCGTCCACATCGAGGGTGTTGACCGTCAGGGCATCCTTCACGAACTCATATCGCTGATTTCCACGCATCTGTCGCTCAACCTGCGCGACCTGGAGATCCACACCCACGGCGAGGTGTTTCACGCCGACCTCACGGTGCTGGTCAATGATGTCGGCGACGTGAACTCCCTCTGCTCCAAAATCCACAAAATACCCGGTGTGCAGCGTGCCGCCCGCATCACCGACGTAAATTAATCAATAAGCAACCGGTCGAAATTATTTTAGAGCCTGTTTAACATGCGCATAGGAATCATTGTGGCCATGGACAGCGAGAAGCAGCAGCTGCTGCCGCTGATCGATGGCCTTCAGACCACACTCGTCAACGATTACGAAATAGCCACCGGACGCATCGGCGCCAACGATGTGGCGGTGATGCTCACCGGCATCGGCAAAGTCAACGCCGCCGTGGGCGCCGTGTCGCTCATCGACACCTTCCGTCCCGACGTGATTGTCAACACCGGCATCGCCGGTGGCACCGGCCACGGCGCCGGAGTGCTCGATGTGGTCATAGCCGACGCCGTGGGATATCACGACGTATATTGCGGACCGGGCAACGCCCGCGGCCAGGTGCAGGGCTATCCCGTGACATTCGCCTGCGAGGGCATCAATCTGCTCAATCTCCCCGCCGCCATCGCCTCGGTGGAGCGGCACGCTTCGGAGGCAGAGGGAGAGAGCCACAATGCGTCGGCGCCCCGGGTGGTGCGCGGACTCATAGCTTCGGGCGACCTGTTTGTGTCGACACCCGAAGAACTCCGCGCAGTGCTCGAAATGCAACCGCAGGCCGTGGCCGTCGACATGGAGTCGGGCGCCATCGCCCAGGTCTGCTGCATGAAAAATGTGCCCTTCGCCGCCGTGCGCGTAGTATCCGACACCCCGGGCGTCGAGAACCACCACGAGCAATATTCCTCCTTTTTCAGTATCGCCCCCCGCACCACCTTCTCCATCCTCCGCGCCCTCATGAGCTGAAGCTGTGGAGCGGCGGCTTTCCTGCCGCCGGCTTGTGTGGAGGATGTTGGTCAGGGGAGCTGGAGCAGGTCGCGGTAGATGTCGAGGGCGGCGGTAATCTGGTCGGCGGTGGCGGTGACGTTCCACTGCGGCTCGCCGATGGCTTTGAGCAGGGTGAAGTTTATGTCGGTGGAGTTCACGTTTTTCTTGTCGTGATGCATCAGCGACAGCAGGCGGGGATAGTCGTCGCACGAGAATTCGAAGGCGCCGTAGTGCTCGCGCACGTAGGCGGCATAGGTGTGCAGCATTTCGGAGGGGAAGCCGAGTATCATGTGGGAGAGCACCAGTGCGGGGATCATGCCGAATGCCACGGCATAGCCGTGCGACAGAGGTGTCTTGCGCTGCAGAGCCATCGATTCGAATGCGTGGCCGAATGTATGGCCGAAATTGAGTGCGCGGCGGGCGCCGTGGTCCTCGTGGTCATTCTCCACATAGCGGGCTTTCACGGCCACGCTCTCCTCGAGCAGCCCGAGCAGCGAGTCGGGGTTATAGCGGGTGACATCGTAGCCTAAAAGCTTGTGGATAAGTTTATCGGAAGATATGAAACCATGCTTGAGCATCTCTCCGTAGCCCGACAGCAGTTCCTGGTTGGTGAGGGTGTTGAAGAAAAGGGTGGAGACGATCACAAGGTCGGCGTCGCGGAAAGCGCCGATTTCGTTTTTGAGACCGTTGAAGTTGATGCCGGTCTTCCCGCCGACCGATGCGTCGACGGCGCCCAGAAGGGTTGTGGGGATGTTGACGAAACTGATGCCGCGTTTGTAGCATGCTCCTGCAAAGGAGCCCATGTCGGTGACCACGCCTCCGCCGAGGTTTATCAGCAGCGAACGGCGGTTGGCGTCCTGCTCCTCGAGCTGTTTCCATATCGACTGCAGCGAGTCGATATTCTTGTACATCTCGCCGGCCTTGATGCGGATGATGCCGGCATCGGCCACTGTGGGCGACATCCGGGAGATTACGGGGAGCACAAAGGCCTCGGTATTGACATCCACCAGAACGTGGACTGAGAATGGTTTCAGCTCGCCGACAAATTTTTCAAGAGCGTCGGCCACATGGTTTGTAAAGACTACATTCATAGCACGGTTATTGTTGGAGAGTATTGTTCATTATCAGTAGGAGAGCGTCGGCAAGGTCATCCATCGAGCCGAACACCAGATCGGCGCCGGCGGCGCGCAATGTTTCCTCAGGGATAGGCCCCGTGGCCACAGCCACTGTGAAGGCGCCCGAAGCCGCACCGGCCTGCACACCTAAGGGGGCGTTCTCTATCACCATCGACTCCACGGGCTTCACGCCGGCCATCGCCATGGCCTTGAGGTAAGGCTCGGGGTGGGGCTTGCCGTGGGTGACATCGGTGGCGGTGACGCGGAGGTCATGCGGAAACGCGCCGGGGAAATCGGTGTCAAGACGGTCGAGATTGGCGCGCTGCTTCGAGCCGGTGACCAGCACGCGGACGACGCCGGCATCCATCAGCCCCTTGAGCATGCGGGCGGCGCCGGGAATTACCGGCACACGCGGCAGCTCGTTGAAATAACGGGCTTTGCGCTCATAAAGTTCATCGCACTCGGCATCGGAGGGCTCATAACCCTTGCAGCGGCTGAAGAGCAGACGCACGGTGGCGCGACCGGTCATCCCCTCGAAAAGATAGAACTCCTCCTCGGCGGCTTCGAGACCCAATTCGCGGCTGAGACGATACCATGCGCCGGCATGATTGCGCATGGAGTCGATGAGGGTGCCGTCCATGTCGATCAGCGCCGCCTTCGGGACGAAAGCGTCAATGCCATGGCGGCTGCAGTAGGCCCTGACAGCCCTGTCAACTGTTTCCTTATCTATCATAATCTGTTTCCACTGCAAATTTAAGCATTTTCTCCCCTAAATCCCCCTCCCGCTCCACTTTTTTTGAATGTGCGCATATATATTACAACGATTTTCAGGACAGAAGCGTTAATATATCAGAAGGAATCGCTATATTTGCATCTGAAACACAACAGTCTATGAAGTTGATTGAATTGAACCTGCAACGAATCATCGACCTTTGCCGCAAGCACAGGGTCAAGACTCTGGCTGTCTTTGGCTCTATCCTTACAGATAGATTCAACGACCAGAGCGATGTGGACCTACTTGTCAACTTCGACACCACCGACCATGAGAAATGGGATTACGTCACAAATTACTTCGATTTTCGTGACGCATTAGAACTACTTTTTGGCAGAAAAGTTGATCTGATTGAAGAAGGTGCTCTGCGCAACAAATACTTCATTGCCAATGTCAACCGCACAAAACAGATGATTTATGGCTATTGAAGAAGTCTTGACCTACCTCCAAGATGTGTTGGATGCTATCAATGATATGGAAAGTTGCTTCGTGGACTTTCCCAACAGATATGATTTGTTTGAGAAAGACATAATGCGTAAATGTGTCGTAGAACGTAAAACAGAGATTATGGGAGAAGCCATAAACCGGATAAGAAAGGCAGACCCCTCTGTTGAAATACCAAACGCGAGAGCTATAATCGACACACGAAACCGAATCATACATGCCTACGACAATGTACAACCTGCATTTCTATGGAGTTTAGTAGTGCGCCATATCCCTGACCTTAAAAAAGACATCGAACGTATCATCCGCGAATACGAGAAGCAATATAACCGCGACAATGGATTGAGATAGCTAAACGTTTATTAACAATTGCGCATGCGTATTTATACGCATTGACTTCTAAATCGCTGATATTCAGCAATTGATTTATTATCATTCATCTTCGTTCACCACCGTTCAACTCCACCAAACCGTCCCGACACCTCAAAGTTTAACAGACTTTAACCATGTTGGAGTCTCTAAAATGTGGTGACCTTAGCCCAAAATCGCCCCGGGCCACCACACTAAATCATCAAAAGACTCGTAATAAACGAAACCCCGACCTTCTGAGCCGGGGAAGAGTACTTTAAACTTTTTGAGTGATTGATTTCCTCTTTCGAGGCCATCTTCGGCAGTGCTATCTTACGAACTCCCACCGGTTGAATCGAAAGCGCCAGTAAGATCGAACCTGCACGGGTTTATCACAACAACACCGAACCGTTTGTGTGTTTTGAGGCATTACCTCACGACGACGGTTCTAATCGACATGAGGATGCCTATGATTACGTCTAATCATAATTTACTCCCATGAGCTTTACATGGATGCAACCCACATCCAAGAGTCGACTTAACGACCTTCACGGTTTTATATCTTAACTTTTATTGATTTACCGTCAAGGAGTATAATGTATATTCCTTTTGACAAAGCTACAGACTGCCCTGAAGAAACAATTCCAGAATACAGACAATTGCCGTCAATTCCACAAATCAAAATGGATGTATCGTGTTCTCCCTCATAAATTATACCGTCAGAGAAGATTGATATTTGTGGAATATTGGAGATTGTAATAGGTTCAATTCCTGCGCTTGACTCATCAAGAATATTTATAAATTCCTTCCATCCATCAGCAACTTGGAATAAAGAAACTGTATTGTCCGGAACGATAAGAGAAGCGTTAGAATAAGCAGTATTAGAAAACTCTGCACCTGTAGGTGGAGTAGAGTTCTTGACTACTACTTCTTTTAGCGAACTACATTTTTTGAATGAACCAGGAGTTACAGCAAGGCCAACCTCATCAATAAATGCTTCTGATGGTCCAATGGTAGATACATAATTTCCAATAGTCAATTCCGTTAGTTTAGAGAGATTACCGAAGGGACAATCATAGGATGTGATGAGATAATAATCTACCCCGCCATCTCCACTGATAGTATACCGTGGAGAATCAGAGAGATTACGACCTATATATAATTTCTCGATTGGCAGCCCACTGAAAAACGGATTGTAGTACTGAATCTTAAACTGAATTGTCTTCCCATTTATCTCTTTCTTTTGGATTCCGGTAGCGCCATAATACGAACCCGCTGGAAAATCAATTGGAGAGGGCGCATCTTCTATTATAAATTCTTTCAAGTTAGAACATGCTCGGAAAGCATCAGCTCCAAGCGACCTAATAGATGGGGTTTAGTAGATGACAAAATCTGAAAATGTGTTATTAAACACCTGAATATCAGCGTA
>Juniper_p1__coassemble_438_pt1 | contig 25188 bp, 22 predicted proteins | sample Juniper_p1__metabat2_low_PE_012 | metagenome-assembled genome bin Juniper_p1 | reverse complement strand
ACCAGCTTCACTACCTTTTCCGAGAAATGCTCTTTCTCAAGTATCTTGTGCATAAGAACTGCTCAAATTATTATTTATTAACCGGTCGGTTCATTTTCTGTTTCTTCGTATAAACAGAAAATAATTTCGATCAGTTAATTAATGAATTATGTGCTGAATGAATATTCGCTGAATGAAAATGTCGGGTTTTGGGGCAAAGATACTACAATCGCCGCGAATACGCAAAAAAACATCCGTTGCAGAATCAAAAAAATAGCTGTTCCTAAGACATAGTTAAGCGCCGGGGCGATAGAGAGGACGGCAGAGAGGCTGACTGCCGAGGAACGACTCGTACGATTTGAGGAGGCCGTCCGTCGTCTGGCCGGCGGGTTATAATTCAGGAGGGCTGTCAATCGATGTCGTCGTTATGAAGCACGCATGTGTCGAACGCTACCCAGCAGACAAAAAGGGCGAATACTATCAATCCGTAGCCAAATATTTTAGCGATGATTTCTATCATAGCGAATGAGAAATAATTCTTTTTCGTCTGGCCGGTGGTGTGGGTTAGGAGTCTTTTCGGGAGTCCGGGCCGGTGTTTTTGTCCTTTTCCGGGAAAAAGGATATGGTGACTTCGGTTTTGCAGGCAGGGTCGTCGCCGTACTTTTTTACTTGGACGAACATAGCCCAGCAGACAAATAGCGCCCATGAGATGCGAGGCAAAGGTAACTTTTTCTTTTCACATTTGCAACTATCGCCAGATGATCTTGTTATGTCCCCACCGGCCACAAGGAATCGGCTCTTATTGCCGAACCGGCTCAGGACAGACTATTGGCTCCACTCGTCAAAAAGGGATTCTTGGATTACATTGGGATTAACCATGGCTGTTACGGATGTTTCCTGATTGAAATCTACTTCGTCGAATACTCCCGTAGCGACGATTTGTCCAACCAGCTTTTCAATCATGCCTACAGCTACGGAGTTTCCAATCAGTTTCATCCAGCGTGACCTTGATTGCGGTAGTTCGAAATCTATTGGGAATCCTTGTATTCGACAAGCCTCTTCCTTACTGATGCGGCGATAATTCCCCGGCAGATATACTTTCTCCATAAAATCACGCTTATACTCCTCGGCCGTTCGCCCCAATACCTCAATATCTATATCGGCTACAAAATCATTAGTGTCACTTGCAACCAGAGTAGGGTATACTTTGGACGAGGGCAGGAATATACGGTTGATTCCATTTAATCCCGTGCTTATCTTGGTGTTCTTAAAATCATATCTGACTTCAATGCATTCAGCCTCTCCTCTTTTCTCAAGACTTGATAAAAGCGCATTGATGCCGATACGTTTCAGTTTGGTTTCCTTCAGCGATTTGAGATTGTCGACATTAACTGTTTTGCCATCAAATTCCTTTATGAGTAATCTGCCGTTTTTATCAGAGCACGAGCCATCATCCTCAACTGATGACGCGTCGGCCGAGAGATGTATCCGATAAAGGTATTTTTCTTCCCTAAGAATTCCCTTGTCGACAAGAGAGTCTACGTCACCTTGTGTTATTGAACCGTCCAGTTGCCTGAGTTGGAAAAGCGATAGAGGATTCCCGTCAAGAGGCCCGTATATGCGTTTGCGCCTGTTTTTCAATATTGTGCGGCATATTCGTTTTTCCTTGTCGGTGGTGTCAATCAAATCCCAGGAATGAATAGTGGTATCACCGGAACGCAAGTCATTAAAAAGAAAATAATCGTTTTGGCCTCGTTCATTCACTGAAATGCTTTGTCCATATGGTTTTTGAGGATCGTTGACCGCCATGGCTGAATCAACGCCCATGAGGAATGTACCCAACGAGTTCTTCCCTCCACAAATCTCCGGAAGTCGGAATCGGTCATGGTACTTTTTCTCCTTGAAGCCGATAATATATATGCGGACACGGTTCTGAATAACACCGTAATCATAGGAATTAAGCAAATACCACTGGGCATGATAACCGGCTTCCTTGATTTTGTCCATGATATATTTCAACGCATCAGCGTTTCTCGGGTCGGCCAGCCCTTTGACATTCTCGAAAATAAATACCTTGGGCTTAGCCTTGTTAAGCAGGAAAAGAGCATCATTCCACAGCTGTCCTCTGGAATCCTCGAATCCGAGGTTGCGACCGGCAATAGACCAACTCTGACAGGGCACCCCTCCTGTAAGAAAATCATGATCAGGCAACCCTTGCAATTTGGTTATATCACCAAGATTTGATGATGGATCTTCTTTATAGTTGGCACAATATGAATTGATTGCATCTGGAGCAATCTCACTGAATCCGAGACATCGCCCGCCATGCTGCTCCAAAGCCATTCGAAAGCCGCCTATGCCCGCGAACAAATCGATGAATGTAAACTTAGGCTTTTTCATTTCAGGTTGATTTCCATCATTTCGTGAAGCGGTTCGATTTTGAGATATTCACGGTATATTATTTCCTTGTATTTGACACCAAGGCAGTTTATTTCTTTTATGAAATTCTGGTAGGTGCCGTCTCCTCCTAAAAAATCCCAAAGTTCATCACCAATAAGAAGACTTTTGTCTTTTTCAATGTTGAACCACTTCTGGGGATAACTCCATGCATAATCTTTCCTTGCGCCATAGGGGTTATAGACCAAGCCGTAAAAAGCTTGGTCTACGGGATGATTCTCCATGGACATAAGCTTCAGCATTTTTTCTTTGCTTACCTTGGTCTGGTCGCTGTTGGGTAAGGGAGCCTTCAGCTCAAAAGCGAATTTCTTCCCAGTCCTGACATCCTCGGCAAGTAAATCGCAGACAACCGTTGTCGGAATCGGACTGCCTTTGCCTTGCAACACATATTTCAAGTCCTCATCCCAATCCGGTTTTCTCTTTTTCTTCCCTTTGGTTGCGTGGTCTTCCGCATTCAGCACCTCTTGGATTCGCTTTAACCTTCCGCCAAGAATATTCCCCTCCACAGAAGCTTGTAGGGCGCTTATGCCAAGATGGGCAGATGCCACGACATGCGCCAGCCTTTCCCAGGCGGATCCAAAAGGTGTGACAAATCTTCTTTCGAAATGAGAGCCTTTGAAAATTTCATCCGGTACCAAAGCGGCATACAAAGGTTTTCTTGCGTGATGCTCTTCTGGCACGAAGGGATCAGTAACCAACACTTTATGCAATACCGATTCCATTAGTTCGTTAATGACTTTGCGGATTCCTTGCACCACTAAGTTGTCATCTGTTGCCATTACTGATATGATTTAATTGAGGGAGGTTATTTACTTTTTGCCAAAAAAAGTGCTTTCCGATGCTTTTTAGGAAGTGAACCCCTTGTAACGCAGACGGTTGCAAGGGGTGTTTGTGCGCAAGGGGGGACTCGAACCCCCACGACCGGAGTCACCAGATCCTAAGTCTGGCGCGGCTACCATTACGCCACTTGCGCGTGGGCTTTGCCGTGTACGCCGGCACCCAGCGGGGGAACCGGCTCGGGCAAAGTTGTTGTTGTCTACGGCTTATTTGATGATGCCGTGTTTGCGGAATACTTTCTGGATTTTGTCGAGTGCGAATTCGACTTGCTCCTGAGTGTGGGTGGCCATGAGGCTGAAGCGGATGAGAGTGTCCTGCGGAGCCACGGCGGGCGTTACCACGGGGTTGACGAAGAGGCCTTCGTCGAAGAGGTCGCGGGTAACATGGTATGTCTTGTAGTCGTCGCGGATAAACAGCGGGATGATGGGGGTGGTGGTGTGGCCGATTTCGCATCCCATTTCGCGGAAGCCTTTGAGGGCGAAGTCGGTGATTTTCCAGAGATTTTCCTGACGTTCGGGTTCCTCGATCATGATGTCGATGGCCTTGAGGGCGGCTGCGGTGGAGGCAGGGGTGATGGAGGCGGTGAAGATGTAGGAGCGGGAGTGGTGGCGCAGATAGTTTGTGATCTCTTTGTCGGTGGCGATGAAGCCGCCGAGCGAGGCAAACGATTTGGAGAATGTGCCCATCACGAGGTCTACATCTTTGGTTACGCCGAAGTGGTCGCATGTGCCGCGGCCGCCTTTGCCGAACACGCCGATGCCGTGGGCTTCGTCAACCATGACGGCAGCGTTGTATTTCTTGGCGAGACGCACGATTTCGGGGAGGTTGGCCACGTCGCCTTCCATTGAGAACACACCGTCGGTGACGATGAGTTTCACTTTATCGGGCTCACACTTCTGGAGCTGCTTCTCGAGCGACTCCATGTCGTTGTGTTTGTATTTGAGACATGTGGAGTAGCTCAGACGGCGTCCTTCGATGATGGAGGCATGGTCCTGCTCGTCGTAGATGACATAGTCCTCGCGGCCTGTGAGGCACGACACCACTCCGAGATTGACTTCAAAGCCGGTGGAATAGATCATCACATCTTCCTTGCCGATATATTCGGCGATGCGGCGCTCGAGTTTCTTGTGGAGGTCGAGGGTGCCGTTGAGAAAGGGCGAGCCGGCGCATCCGGTGCCGTATTTGCGGGTTGCTTCGATTGCTGCTTCCTTGATGCGGGGGTCGCTGACCAGCCCGGAATAGCAGTTGGAGCCGAACATCAGCACCTTTTTGCCGTTGATGATGACTTCGGGTTCCTGTTCGCTTTCGATAGCGCGGAAATAGGGATAGACACCTGCGGCCTTGGCTTCCTGGGGCGCTGTGTATTTGGCAAGTTTAGCTTGAAGTAACTTCATAGCGGATTAAAATATTTACTTTTTCCGGTGAGCCGGCCTTCCTTGTTCCGATGAGGAAGAGTGGTGCACAATCTGTATGGTTAAGTTATAAATTTGTAGCTGTCGGCATTTTCAGCCGACAAAGTTAGTTATTTTTTTTCAGAATATTCACCGTTTTAGCGCAAAAATGTCTAAAAATGCACATTTTATGCCTTAACGTGCACTCAATGTGCATGGCAGCGGTGCATGCCATGGGCGCTGCGGGTCAGTCGCGGTTGATGAGGGCGCCGGGTGCGTCGGGTTTCTTGATGCCGTCGCGGATGAGGAGAGCGTCGATGCCGGGATCCTGTCCGCGGAAGCGGCGGTAGATTACGTCGGGTGCCTCTGTTCCACCCTTTTCAAGGATGTTGTGGCGGAAAGAATCGGCTGTTTTGCGGTCGAAGATGCCGTTCTGCTTGAATAGGGCGAAAGCGTCGGCGTCGAGTACTTCGGCCCATTTGTAGGAATAATAGCCGGCTGCGTAGCCGCCCGAGAAGATGTGGCTGAACTGGGGCGATGTGAGCGAACCCTCAACGTCAGGGAAAATGCGCACGGGGTCCATGGCTTTGTGCTCGAAGGCCACGGGGTCGGACACGGCTGTGGAATCGGCGATGGTGTGCCATGCCATGTCGGTGTAGCCGAACCCGAGCTGACGCATGCAGGCGTAGGCGGCTCCGAACTGCGACGAGGCTATGATTTTGTCTACAAGATTCTGCGGGATGGGTTCGCCGGTGAGATAATTCTTTGCAAATGAGTCGAGGAATTCCTTTTCGGTGAGATAGTTCTCGTTGAACTGGGAGGGTAGCTCCACGAAGTCGCGGTAGACGTTAGTGCCCGAGAGGGAAGCATAGTTGCAGCGGGTGAGGAGGCCGTGAAGGGCATGGCCGAATTCGTGGAGGAAGGTCTCAACTTCGTAGGGGGTGAGCAGCGAGGGCTTGTCGGCGGTGGGTTTAGTGAAGTTCATCACGATCGATACCTGCGGGCGATGGTCTTTGCCTTCGGCGTCGATCCACTGGTCGGAGAAGCCTGTCATCCAAGCACCGGGGCGCTTCGATTCGCGGGGGAAGAAATCGGTGTAGATCACGCCGATAAACTGCCCCTTGTCGTCGGTGACGTCGAATGCCTTTACGTCGGGATGGTAAACCTCGATAGTGTCGTTGGGGGTGAACTGCAGGCCGTAGAGCCTGGTGGCCAGGCCAAACACGCCTTTGATCACGTTGTCAAGCTCAAAATAGGGGCGGAGCTGCTCTTCATCGTAGGAATATCGCTCGTTTTTGAGTTTATTGGCGTAGAACGAATAGTCCCACGGATTGATTTCCATATCCTTGCCTTCGGTTTTGGAAGCAAACTCGCGCAGCTCGTTCATCTCGCGGTCGAGCGCGGGGCGGTAGGCGTCGCGGAGCTGATCGAGCAGCTTGTAGACATTCTCGGGGTTGCGCGCCATGGTGCGTTTAAGCGAGTGTTCGGCATAAGTCTTGGAGCCGAGGAGATTGGCAATCTGCAGGCGGATGGTGGCGATTTTCTGCAGCACGGGCAGATTGTTGTATTCACCCTTGGTGTTGCGTCCGGTGTAGAGGCGGTAGAAACGTTCGCGGAGGTCGGGCCGTTCGGAATATTTCATGAACGCCATGTAGGTGGGCTGAGCCAGAGTGAACAGGAATTCGCCCTTGCGGCCCTTGGCTTCGGCCATCTGCGCAGCTTCCTCCACGATACCTGCGGGCAGACCGGCAAGGTCGTCGGAGGTAAGCCAGATTTCGTAGGTGTTCAGCTCTTTGAGCACGTTCTGCCCGAAAAGCGTGGTCAGTTCGGAAAGTTGTGACGACAGACGGCGGTATGCCTCACGGTCATCACCTTCGAGAGTGGCACCCGACTGGGCGAAACTTTCATAGCTCTGCTCCAGCAGCATCTTCTGCTCGGGCGTGAGTGTGAGCGAGCTGCGGTTGTCGTAAACTGTCTTGATGCGTTTCCACAGTTTTTCGTTTAGAACAATGGAGGTGGAGTAGTCGCTCAGTACGGGGGTGACTTTCATGGAAATCGCCATCAGCTCGTCGTCGGCATCGGCCGAGAGGAGGGGATAGAAGATGTTGAGCACCCTGTTGAGGTCGGCGCCCGACCGATCGAGAGCCACAATTGTGTTTTCGAATGTGGGAGGCTCGGGGTTGTCGGCAATGGCCTTGATTTCTTTGCGCGCCAGCTCGATGCCGCGCTCTATGGCAGGCTCAAAGTCGGCGTTGCTGATTTGCGAGAATGGGGCTGTGGAGTGTATGTTGCTGAACGGTTTTTCAAAAACCGCGCCCGGAGCTGCGGGGGAGGATTTAGGCGCCTGGGCGCCAGTGACTGCACTATTGGCCATAACAGGTGATAAAAACAGGCTAAAAGATATGACTATTGCGGTAATAGATTTCATCGTGTGATATTTTTTACAAAGGTACAAAAAAAATGCCTATCGGCAAAAAAATGAACCGGTGCGTCAATGCATGTTGTGAAAAATCATTAACTTTGAAATCTGAAATCAAATCGGACTCAATGGAAGCTTCGCAGCAATCATATATTTATTGTCTGGAAATGAAAGTGCGCGACTATGAGATAGATTCGCAGGGGATAGTCAACAACGCCAACTATCTGCACTATCTCGAGCACACGCGCCATGAATTCTGTCAGGAGGCAGGCGTGTCGTTCCGCGACATGCAGGCCCGAGGTGTCGACCCGGTGGTGAGCCGCATAGAGATAGATTATGTGACGCCTCTGCGGCTGGCCGAGGAGTTTCGCAGCTGTCTGAATCTGGAACGCCGCGGTGCCCGGTTTATTTTCCGGCAGGATATATATAACATGGAGGGCAAACCGGTGGTGCGTGCCCTCGTGACCATTGTGTCGTTGGAAAATGGCAGACTCACACGCGGAGAACAGCTTGCCGAGGCCTTCGCGCCGGTGTTAGACAACGTTGACCGATGACCCCGAACGACTCCGACATATTGCTCTATCGCATAGCCTTTTCTCTTGTGAAGGGTGTGAATGTCAGCACTGGCCGACGACTGCTTGAGCTGATCGGCACGCCGCGTGATTTTTTTACGATGGACCTGCGGGAGTGCATCCGCGTGACCGGGATGAACGCCACGCATTTCAATGAAGCGTATCGCGCCGAACTGCTCGAAAAAGCCCGCAAGGAGATTGATTTTATCAGACAGCATGACATTGACACACTTTGGTTTGCCGACAGCCGGTATCCGCAACGGCTGTCGGAGTGTGAGGATGCCCCGGTGCTGCTCTATGTGAAAGGGCAGTGCAATCTCAATCCCCGCCATGTGATAGGTATTGTCGGCACCCGCAACGCCACGCACTATGGTGCCAACTTCATCGGCAAACTTGTCGACGAACTCTCGTCAAAAATTTCCGATCTGCTCGTGGTGAGCGGTCTGGCGCTCGGCTGTGATGTCATTGCCCATCGACGCGCAATGGCCGACGGAGTGCCCACGGCGGGTGTCGTGGCTCACGGTCTCGACACTATTTATCCGCCCGAAAACCGCAACGAGGCCGCCCGAATGGCGAGCGGTGCGGGAGCTGTGATAACCGACTACACCACCGGAACACGACCTTATCGGGGCAACTTCCTGGCCCGCAACCGCATAGTGGCCGGTATGGCCGACTGCTTGATGGTTGTGGAGTCGGCTGCCGATCATGGCGGTGCGCTCCACACGGCCCGCCTTGCCCGCGAATACAACCGGGAGGTGTTCGCTCTGCCCGGACGCGCTACTGACCACTACAGCGGAGGATGCAACCGGCTCATACGCGACAATATCGCTCAGCTCTGCACCGGCGCCGACGATATAATCAGCACCATGGGCTGGGAGACGATCCCCTCCGAGGGTGTGCAGACTCAGCTCTTCCGGGAGCTTTCGCCCGAAGAGAAGCTTATTGTGGATCTACTTGAAAAGCTCGGCGATATGCAGATCAATGAGCTGACCATGAAGACGGGAATGCCCATCAGCCGTCTGTCGGCCTGCCTGATGACAATGGAGATGGACGGGCTTGTGCAGTCGATTCCGGGCGCCCGCTACCGCAAGGTCTGATGCGCTCCGGGTGAACAATTATGCCTGTCAGAACCTTAGATATATACAAGCATAAACTACACGAGATATATACCAGCATAAACTACACGCATAAATCACACGCCATGAAGAATAAAGTCATACCCTCCTCGGAACTTATCATAAATGCCGACGGCTCCGTGTTTCATCTGCATCTGCATCCGCAACAGCTCACCGACCGCATAATCCTTGTGGGTGATCCGGGTCGGGTGGATATGGTGGCGGCCAATTTCGACACACGCGACTTCGAGGTGTCGTCGCGCGAGTTTCACACCATCGGCGGAACCTACAAGGGGAAACCGATAATGTGCCTGTCGCACGGCATCGGTCCCGACAATATCGACATCGTGGCGACCGAGCTTGACGCCCTGGCCAATGTGGACTTCTCCACGCGTCAGGTGCGCCCTGTCCACCGGCAGCTGACCGTGGTGCGTATCGGCACCTCGGGCGCACTGCAGCCCGATCTGATTGTAGGCACTCCGGTAATCGCTGAAAAAGCTATCGGATTTGACGGTGTCCTCAATTACTATGCCGGACGAAACGAGGTCTCGGATCTCGATTTTGAAAAAGCATTCTGTGAACATACACAATGGAATCCGCTGTGGGCAAAACCCTATGTGGTTGACGCCGATGCTTCGCTTGTAGAGCAGATAGGCCGCGACGACATGGTGCGCGGCAACACTATTTCGGCCGTTGGTTTCTATGGGCCGCAAGGGCGCGAGGTGCGTCTGCCATTGGCCAATCCCGGCCTTAACCGAAGTATAGAGGAGTTCTGTTACAGCGGCCGCAGGGTCACCAACTACGAAATGGAATCGGCTCCGTTGCAGGGGTTGTCGCGCCTTCTGGGTCACCGGGCAATGACCGTCTGCTCCATTATCGCAAACCGGGTAAGCCACAAGGCCACTCCCAACTACAAGACCGCCATGGCCGATCTTATCGCCACAGTTCTTGACAGAATCTGATCTCGGCCATGGTATAATCTCTTTCCAACAGCGAAATCAGTATAGAATGTAGTGAGATTGTCTACAAATTATAAGCGTGATGCTGCATCCGCTACAAATTTTTAACCGTGTTTGTTGGTTTTCATTTTGAAATCAACAAAAGTTTTGTTATTTTTGCGTCAAGAACACGCCGGTAAACACATCTCAACAGGTCTGCAACCTGCAGGCGGATTACGCCGGTTGCCTCTGCAACAGCGGTTTATGAATGGTTATAGCCGTTTTGTGGAGGATTGTAATATTACCAGTCAGCGCGAGCCGCCCGGATGTTTGCGCGTTTTAGGCTACGATTCAAAAGTCCAGGAATTATGGAATCCGAGAACGAAGTAAAGGCCCGTCGTCCGCGACGCTCAAAGGCCGACATTGAAGACGCAATCCACAAAGCTGCAGTGTCGCAGATCAAGAAAAAGGGTTTTTCTCTGGCGCTTGTCACCGACATTGTGAAGCGTGCGAAAATCGAGCCTGTAGTTTTCTATAACCGATACAAGAATCTTGACGAATTCTACGACACATTTGTAAAAGATTATGATTACTGGCTCTCCGACCTCGTGCGCGACAGCATCGAGAACATCGACTCGGAGGAAGCCTACAGCAATGTGATCGAGAAGATACTCAACAACCTCCTTTCCGACGATATAATGACCGAACTGCTCCGCTGGGAGGTGGCCGAGGGGAACAATATCACCGAACGCACGGCCCGGCTGCGGACCATGCACGCTGTCGACATTTTCCGCAATTACGAGGAGAAACATGCCGGCATCGGTATAGATGTCACAGCGGTTTCGGCACTTCTTGTGGCAGGAATCTATTACATGCTTCTCCACAAGGACCGTTCGAGCATGATAGGTATCGACATCAATCAGGCCGCCGGAAAGCGTCGCATCGTCAATGCCATTCGCGAAATATCGAGGCTGATTTTCCAGGAAAAGGAAAACCGGCAGACCGGCGTTGACGGCGAGGATGCCGACACAAGCCGACGCAGATTTGAATCATCGTGTCGTGAACGGGTGGCAAGCGACTATCGCGAGCAGGTGCAGGAACTCATTGAGGCAAGGCGGCTGGCCGACCGCAAGACCTATGCCGGACGGATGCGCGAGCAGGGTATTTCAGATGATGTAATCAAGCAGATACTATCATGAGAGCCGGCCAAAAAGGGGCGGCTGTTGAAAAGGTCAGTTGAATTCGCGTGCGAGCATGCGATGGCCAAACCGGCAATAGATGCATTTGTTTTTCTCGCAATATTCGCGGCGCAGCTGTATCAGGGCCTGTGAATCGAAAGCGTCGACTGCGCGGATGCCGGCCGAGCAGAACAGGCGCACATCACGATTGTCCTCGAGAGGGAATTCATGAAGCAATTCCGGAAGCGGACCCAGAGCGTCGTAATCGCCGGTGTAGTCGGCGCGTGCGATAAGTAGGGGTATGGCCACATTAATTATAATACGGTCGAGCGCGCTGGCCGAAAGCGCCTTCGGCGTAGCCCCTCCGCCGGTCGCGAATGTGAAGTGTGTGGCCCAGAAACCGGTGAGGCGGACATCGAACACACCGCGGATGTCGGTAAGCGATGGGATATGGCGCACCACAGGAGGTTCCAGAGCGCCGAATCCGGGCTGATCGCTCAGGGAATAATACAGAGCGGCCTCGCGTACCGACGATTCACGGCTGTCTCGAAGGTCGTGGAGCAGGTCGTCGAGCCGGCCGATGATGGCAAACCCGCGGTGGACCACCTCGGCAAGCATAGCCACCCTACGATATGGAAAATTCTGCGGGCGGATCCGCGACATTTTCCATTGCAGCGGTGGCGGCTCAAGCCTGAATTTGTGAGCCATAAAGCGGTATTCGTCGCGCAGGCGGGTCACATATCCGTCTTCATCGGGTCGGGGCGTGGGAATCATACCGGCCTGACCGAATAGAAGAGCCTCCACGGTGATAAGTTCGTCGCGATGACGATTGAGGAATCTCAGAGGCAGGTTCTTGGCAAGAATCTCGAAAGGTTCGCCGTTGAGGCCGAAACCGAGCGCGCGGGCAAGTGTGATGTAAGCTGCTGCCTCCCAGTCGCCTTCGCAAAGTTTCACCATTGACAGGATTCGCTCGCTTTTGTTCTGCAGGCGCTCCACTGCGAGCGCCGTTAGCCATTCGCAATGGCTTACCGGTGGCAGTGACGCGATGGTCGACGCACATGGAAGCGATGCCGACGCGCTCATCATCATGGCATTGCACCGGCGGGCGGCTTCGGGCGAACATCGCACTGTCACCTGCGGAATCGCTGATCCGTCGGGGCGTCGCACCACGGCGTCGTCAACTTGCACCACATGTAGTATCACGGAGTCGTAGGCCGGGTCATCCTGGTGGCCGTGGCGGAACCAATCGGAGGCGCGTAGGTGCAGCTCCACATTGCCATACCACACCTGTCCGCCGATTTTCACGGCGGCATTGAAGAAATCGGGGCCGGAATTGCGGTTGAGCTGACCCTGGTTTATGATCTGCACTTTTTCGCCCGAGGCTGTGGTCAGAGGTGTGGAATTCCACAGGCCGTGCTGCCACACGAATTGCATCAGTTCTTCCATCGGCGCAATGTGTGAGGGTCGACGATGTCGGCCAGTAGCACGAATATTCTCGGAAGCAACGGTGTCGGCCCGTTGTTGTCGATTTCGTATAGGGGTAAATCCACGTCGGTCCGGGCAGGAATGCGTTGCCGATCCATGCGGGCTGCGATGGCTTCGGGCTGGGCGTTGTCGCGGCTGCATGCGCGGGCGAGGCGCACTTCGCGCCGTGCGGTGACCACCCACACGCAGTCGACAAGTCGATGGAGATTGCTTTCAAGTAGTATGGCTGTCTCTATAAAAAGGACAGGATGATGGGCGTGGAGCGATTTCCAGCGTCTGATGTCGTCGCGGACGGCTCCATGGACTATGCTGTTGAGCCGTGAGAGTTTTTCAGGGTCGCTGAATACCACCGATGCCAGCCGCTTGCGGTCGATGTAGCCGTCGCTAATGACTTCGGGCGAAATCTCGTCGGCTATGCGGCGGTGGATTTCAACATCGGCATCCATGATGGCGCGTGCACGGCTGTCGCAGTCGTAGACGGGCAGCCCCATGGCCGTCAGACATCGGCAGACGGCCGATTTGCCGCTGCCGATACCTCCGGTGATTGCCACAGTGCACGCCATGTCATTCCGATTTTTCGATTAGGAACTCCACTTCCGGTGCATTGAGCCTTACGCTCTTGTAATAGGAGGGGACACCGCGCAGACTCACCGGAAGCAGATTGCTGCCGGGGCGGATGTCGTTGTAGTTAACTGTGGCGGTGATGGCTGCTCCGGGAGCCGAATACAGACTCTGAGGGAGCAGATAGGTGACTTCGGTGACAGCGGGGAAGGGGATCAGACGGCTCCCGTGGGGCACATTGACGGCGGTGATGTTGACCCGGCGTGTTTTCAGCACAAGCGGCTCCACCGGAAATGTGACACGGATATGTGAGGGTATGGCCCGCATGCCGTCGGGCACCAGCAGCTGCACTTCCACAGTGGTGGTGTCGCTGAGCTGCGACAGAGATATGGGCGCTGTCGAAATCTCTTTAAGGTGGAGCCGCTGGCGCAGATTGGAGAATATCAGCACGGAATCGTGCGACATCACCGGAGGGCCGAATGACTCATACTGCGGTTGAGTGGAGACCTCGGCATCAAGGGCTACCCTCACGGGCACGCCCGGATTGGTGGTGTAGAGGAGATGCAGCGAGTCGGGTTTCACGGCCACCACGGTGGCGCTCGAACCGAACACGCCCCTGACGGCCGAATTGAGCTGCGACTGATTCAGTAGCAGATAGTGCTCGTTCTGCCGTGAGAAATCGTCATAACGTAGTTTCAGCAAAGGCTGTGTGCCCCAGGCGAAACGGGCCAGAGCGGAGCCTTTGTCCGACACGGTGACATTGACTGTGGGCACATTGCCCGAGATAATAGTCATATCTTTGGGGAAATCTTCCAACCGCACGGGCACACGGTAGTCCTGCTGGGTTTCGTCATTGAGGGCCATGAGCAGCCAGAAGAATGCCGAAATAACCAGAAACACCAGAAAAGTGAGTATATTACGCCCTTTGGTGGTGCGCAGCTCACTGCGGATGCGCCCGAGGATGTTCTTGATTTCCATGGTGCCGGAGTCCTGTGATGGATCCGAATCAGTTCTTGGTGGTTTTGTCGTCGGAGGCTGCTGCCTGCTGTGCGTCGGCTGCGGAGGGGTAGACCGAACCTTTGTCGATGCGGAGGGTGCAGTTGTCGGCTACGTTCACCAGGAAGCTGTTTTCGCATACTTCCTTGATTTTACCGTGGATGCCGCCGGCGGTGATCACGCTGTCGCCTTTCTTGAGGCCTTCGCGGAATTTGCGGATCTCCTTCTGCTTTTTCTGCTGGGGACGGATCATGAGGAAATAGAAGATGGCGATCATGGCCACAATCATGATGATTCCGGAGTAGTCGGCGCCTGCCGCGCCTGCCTGAAGGGCGATGAGATTGTAAATCATATCTTTAAAATGTGGGGTTACAGAGTTAGGTTATGTTTATGAAACGGACGGAATAGCCGGTTTATTTCAGCAACCGGTTTATTTCAGCAGCTTGCCCTGTTCTTTGAGATAATTGACAATGGAATAGAGCACGCCGTTGATAAACTGGCCGCTGCGCGAGGTGGAATAGTAGTTGGCTATTTCGATATACTCGTTCAGGGTCACGGGCACCGGGATGGTGGGGCAGTGGAGCAGCTCGGTGATGGCAGCCAGGAGTATCACTATGTCGGTGAATGCGAGTCGCTCGGGATCCCATTGCTGGTCGTTGATGAAGCGGTCGATGTATCCGCGGTATTCGTCGCGGTTCTCGATGGCTCCGATAAAGAGCTGCGGACCGAAGTTGGCGTCATCTTCGTTCTTGTATGTGGGGAGCAGCTCCACGCGGGGGCTCTCGGTGTCGGCTGCGGCCATCTGCCTGATGGTCTTGAGCGTGAAGGTGCCCATAACGGCCAGGTCGTCGTTCCAGTACACTGAATTGTTTTCGAGAGCCTCGGCCAGCGCGTCGCCGGGGAATATTACATTTTTAAGCACCTGACGCCAGAATTCGCAGTCGTCCTGGAATGTGACAGCGTCGGCTTCCATATACTCTTTGTAGAGATCGCTGGCGAGCACTGCATCGAGCATATTCTTGAGCATGTAGTAGTTCTCTTCCCATGCGATGTTGCGCCCTTTTATATATTTCTGCACCGATTCATTTTCCTCGATGGCTTTGACAAACCGGTTGCGGACAAAGCGCATGTTGGGGTTGAGTTCCTCGTCGGTAGGGCAATATTTCTCTTTCGCGGCTTCGATGCGTTCGGCTTCAATGCGGGTGATGTAGCCGGGGAGGAGGAGCAGCGACACATACAGCTCGTAGGCTTTCTCCAGAGAATCGTTGAGCGCTTTTTTTGCGGCATTGAGCGATGTGCGCGAATCGGCGAAACTGTTGAGGGTGGCGGCGGCCATCTCAAAGGCTTTTGAGAATCCCTGCAAGGTGAAGTCGTCGGTTTTGCGTGCGGCCTCGCGCAGTCCGTTGTCCTTTGCGAGAACGGTCGACAGCAGCACTGTCCAGAGTTTTACGTCGTCGGCGAGGGTTTTGCGGCCCTTCTTGCGGCGATAGTCGGCGAGAATTTCAGAGTCGCAGATGGCGGCGTGAAGTGCCGGGAGAATTTCTTCGTAATTGTCGAGGGTGGGGGAGCCTTTGCCGATAAGTTCGCGGATGTTGATGTCGGCTGACAGGGCGTTTGCCAGGGCGGTGCCGGAGAGGGGGTTGGAATCACCCGCAAACTCGATGCGCCCGCGGGTGTTGCCGGGTTTTACCTTGCAACCCGACAGCTGCAGAATCATCAATAGCAGGTCGAGATATAGCGTATATGCGAAGCGCGAGTCGCGGGTGTTTTTCGCGGGTGCGCTTTCGATATGAAATTCACTACGGGTCAGCAGGTAGGCATAGAGCATCTGCACTACCTTAATGCGTATTAAAATTCTGTTAATCATCAGTTTAAAATGTTCTGCGGGCGCCGGCGCCGTTGTCGGCTGCTTAAATCGAGGCAAAGATACGAAAAAATCCGTTAACTCAGGGTGCCGCGGGGCTATTTTATTTATCTGCAGCGTCAGCGGTTTCGTCGATCGCGGCGGTGCGGGCCATCTGGTTGCGGGCTACCTGAAGCATTGCTTCGAGTTTGCGGCGTTCGGCGGCCAGACGCCGTGCGCCGGTGATGGCGCTGGAATAGGCGTAGGCGTCGGCGATGCCATTAACTTGTGCCGGTGTAAGTTTCATAACTTTGCGGCTCTTGCCCCGGAATGTGAGGGTAAGCGCTTTGCCCCGGTTCTGCAAGGCAAAGCTGCCGATGGTGTCGCTCTGCTGGGGGGAGAAAGTGATGACTTCGCCCGAGCCTACACGGTAGTTGCTCTCTCCGTCGTAGGGCACGGCAGGGGTAGCGGCCTCGGAGGTGCCTGCACTGAGCGCTACGGATGTGTGTCCCAGCTTCGGATTGGCCGATGAGACGATGTAGAATTCGCCGATTTCGCTCACGCGGGCCTGTATGCCTGTGCTGTTCATGAAATCGGGGTTATAGGCAGCCGGCGAGATGTGGAACCCCTCGACCATGCGCGGTTCCTTGACCCAGCGGAGTGCTTTTTTTGTCTGTTCGGCCGTGACCTGGTTAAGAGCCATGAGAGAGTCGTTGGTGGAAATTTTAAGCAAGGTTGCCTGCTCGATGACTTTGGGCCGCAGTGCCAGCGCCTCGCGCTGGATGGCGATTTCGGCGGGGAAGGTTTTCTGCAGCGAGTCGAGCAGCTGTGTGGCGAGTGTGTAGTCGCGGGCGTCGAAAGCCTGTGTGGCTCCGTCGAGCAGCCCGCGGGCACCGGCATCCTCGCTCTTGCCGCCGCAGGCGGTCAGCAACAGCAATCCTGACGAGAGCGCCACTGCGGCGCGGCAAATGGTCTGTTTTAGTGCAAGCATCGTTTTGACGGGTATTTTGGCAGCGTGGGGCGTCAGAGTACGCGTGAGACATCCTTGACGCCTTTGACTGTCTTGATTTTTTTGATTATGGCATTTAGCGACTGAGTGTCGTTGACGGCCACCGAGAGGTGTCCCTGGAAAAGGCCGTCGTTGGAGTCGATGGCAATGCTCCGCAGCAACACATCTTTCTCTTTGGTGATGATGGATGTGATATTGGTGACAATGCCCACATCGTCGATGCCGACCACGCGGAGTGTCACTGACATCTGGCTCCCCATTTTGCCCGACCAACGGGTGGGGATGACGCGGTAGGGGAAACGCTCGCGCAGATTTGCGGCGTTGGGGCAGTCGGCCCGGTGGATTTTTATCACACCCTCGGCCGAGATGAATCCGAACACGTTGTCGCCATAAATGGGGTTGCAGCATTTCGAGAAGCGGTAGTTGAGGCCCTTGATGTCGTTGCCGATGACAAGGATGTCGGGGGCGGCCCCTGCATCTTCCTCCTCTTTTATCCGCAGGTCGAAGGTTTCGGCCGAAATGCGTCCTGTTCCCGAAGCGGCTTCCTGCTGCTCGTGGAGCATGGCCATGTAGTTGTCAATCACTTCATTGACATCGAGCCGCTCGTCGGCTATGCAACTGAAGAAGTCGGTCATGGTTTTGTAGCCCATCTTCTTGACGATCTTGCTGACGATGGCTTCGTCGATGTCGATTTTGCGGTTTTTCATGCGCCGCTGCAGCAGTTCGCGTCCGAGTTCGGCCGATTTGTTTTCGCGCTCTTTGAGGGTCTGGCGAATTTTTGTGCGGGCTTTTGAGGTCACCACGATGTTCACCCAGTCGGCCTTGGGGGTCTGGTTGGGCGAAGTCTGTATCTCCACGGTGTCGCCGCTGCGGAGCTTGTAGGTGAGTTTCTCATTTTTGCCGTTGACGCGGCCTCCGGTGCACTGGCTGCCGATGCGGGTGTGGATGTTGAAAGCGAAGTCGAGCAGGGTGGCACCCGCCGGCAGACGGAAGAGGTCGCCACGCGGGGTGAAGACGAATACCTCCTTGTCGTATATATCCATCCTGAAGTTGCGCATCAGTTCCATGGGGCCCGATTCGGCGGTTTCGAGGATGTCGCGCACATTGTTCATCCATGAGTCGAGGTTGGCCTCGCTCTTGATTCCTTTGTAGCGCCAGTGGGCGGCAAGGCCTTTCTCGGCCACGAGGTCCATGCGGCGCGTGCGTATCTGCACCTCAACCCATCGGCCTTCGGGACCCGCCACGGTGATGTGCAGCGATTCGTAGCCGTTGCTTTTGGGGATGGAAATCCAGTCTTTCATGCGCGAGGGGTTGGGCTGATACATGTCGGTGACCACGGAATAGGCCATCCAGCAGTCGCTTTTCTCGCGCTCCCGGGGTGTGTCGATGATGATGCGTATGGCGAAGAGGTCATAGATGTGGTCGATGTCGCTCTTCTGTTTGCGGATTTTGTTCCAGATGGAGTATATCGACTTTGTGCGCCCTTTGATTTCAAATTTCAGTCCCTGTTTCTCGAGTTTCTCGCGCACGGGGGCTATGAATTCGCGGATGTATGTGTCGCGCTCGTTCTTGCGTTCGTTGAGCTGGCGGGCGATGCGGGTAAATGTCTCCCTGTCGGTGTATTTCAGCGACATGTCCTCCAGCTCCGATTTTATGGCGTAGAGGCCAAGGCGGTGAGCCAGAGAGGCATACAGATAGTTCGACTCCACGGCCACCTCGTTGACCAGGCGTTCGGCGGGATGGTGGTTGATCATCTTCATGAGCACCAGTCGGTCGACTATCATCATGATTATCACGCGGATGTCTTCGGCGAAGGTCATCAGCAGCCGGCGGAAGTTGTCGGAGTCGGTGGGGGTGCCGCGGCGGTATAGCTCGGTGACTTTGCGGAGACCGCGTACCATCTTGGCGATGTCGGCGCCCCATTCCTGCTCTATCTGCTCTACAGTTAGGGTGCCACCCTCAACCAGCGGGTGTATAAGAATGGCCACAACCACATTGTGATCGGGGCTTACACTTTCACAGAATGCCGTGGCTGTGGAGATGGCGCGGATCAGTGAACTGTTGCCGAAACGGTCGCGCGGGTATACTCCGTCCACGGCGCCTTCGGCCAGGCATTTGCGCAGCCGTGCGGTCTGCTCCCGGGCGTCGGTTTCCCGGGTGAGGTCGCGAGCCGAGCGCAGCAGAGAGGCATAGAGCGAGGGGAGCGAAGCAAGCTCCTTTTTATTCAGGAGGTTGGCTTCGCTGTGCCGGGAGCCGGCAGGAACAGCTTGTGTGTCGGAGTTTCGGGTGTCCATGCTACGCTTGTTTATGAATCGCAAAAATAGTAATTCCCTGCGCAATCTGCAAGCGTGCAGCCGGAATTTTGCTATTTTTTAAATTCGCCGAAGCACACCTCTGATTATGACGGCGCTAATCAGGGTGATGAGGAGCATTACGGCGGTGAGCATGCCGATGGTGATCAGCAGCGACGCGCCTTCCGGTCCGATGCCTGCAAGTAGCGGGCGCCACAGGGTGCTGCACGCTGCCACTCCGGCGCAGGCCGACACGAGCACCGCGACATTCACTGTAGCCACAAGGCGGATATAATAGTTGCCGAGGCTGCTGCGGGTGTAGCCTAACTGTATGAGGTCGGCGAGCATAGCCCTGTTTTTCTGAAGGAGAAGGAACACGCTGAGCACAAGCATTCCCACGGCAAGGAGCGAGATGAGCAGACCGATGGAGGCGATGACGGCAGTGGTGATTTTTACAATGAAGTGCATGCGGGCAGCAGCGTCGTCGGTGTTGTTCTCCTCAAGATTGTGGTCGGTAAGGTAGTGGCTTATGGCGGGATTGCCGGCGTCGCTGACCTCCACTATCACCCGTCGTGTGGCCGGCTGATTGTCGGAATATCTTTGGTTGGCCCACTGCATGAAATCGGCGGGAACGGCGATGGTGTTGATCTGCGAGGAAAAGCCGACGATGCGACCGGGGAGCACCTCGGTGCGGCCGTTGCCGGTGACAGTCACCGACAGGGGTGCCATGCTCACGATTTTTTCGTCGAGACGCGGCAACGACCGGGCCGGCGCATATCCTAAATTGTAGAGTGTGAGATAGTCGCGCGGCAGTATGATTGCTACCGTAGGATCGGCGGGATCGAAATTCCACCCCTCGGGCAGATGCTCGAAATAACGGTCGGGCACACCTTCAAGAAACAGTTCGGTACCGAAACTGCGGCCGGCGAAGTCGAGACTCACCGATACATTGAATCCTGCCGGGGTGAATGGGGCTGCCGACGCTGCCCATGGCTGGGCGGCAATTCCGGCAATGTCGGAATCGGTTATCTCACCGGCTGATGATGAGCCGAAAAGTGATGCGCGTGTCGGACGCGACACCAGCATGTAGTTGCGGGTGTCAAATATTTCGTCGTCGCGGTCGCGGCCTGCATTGACATCGCGATAAAACTGCAGGCCGATCCCTACAATAAGGAGCCCCACCAGATTGGCCAGGGCGTAGGCTGCGATCTGCCAGGGATTTATGTTGCTCCTGAGGAGCCTGTTAAGCGTGGCGTGCATTGATTGTGAAATTCGCTGTTAATCCCCCTTTTAAAGACTGATGGTCAGGGTGCAGGGGAGGACAAGGTCGTTGCCCACGGAGGTTATGATCACGGCTGCGTCGGCAGCCGAGGCTTCGCGGTCGATCAGACGGGCCACTGCCGCGTTGGCGTCGGCGTCGAGGTGGCTCACAGGCTCGTCGAGCAGGAGCAATCTGAATGGCTGGCAGAGTGCTCTGACCGCAGCTACGCGCTGCTGCTGACCGATCGACAGTATGCCGGCCTTGCGGTCGGCGAAATCTTCCATCCCGACCATGCGGAGCATCTCCAGGATTTCCCCGGTGGTCTTATGATGTGTCAGCGAGTTCTTCAGCTCAATGTTTTCAAGTGCGGTGAGCGATGGAAAAAGTTTCATGTCCTGGGGCAACCACGCCACTGTGTCGCGGCGCATGGTTATCCGCTCGGCAGACGACATGGAGGCCACATTGCGTCCGTCGACCTCCACCGAGCCTTCGTAATCGGTACGCACACCTGCGATGAAGGCGCAAAGCGAGGTCTTTCCGCTGCCCGACTGGGCCCGGAGCATGGTGCGGCTTCCGGCTTCGAATGTGACTTCCGGGCGGAGCCACAGCGCCGATGCGGTGTGACGTTGTCGTTCGCCGGAAAACACTGCCGGCAGCAGGTTGCTGATTTTGAGTATCGGATTCATCAGTTGCCGGCGTTGATCAGATAGGGGAGAAGAGGCCGCAGCAGATCGATGGAGTTGAGGGTGGCAAGGAAAGGTTTCTGATTGCCGTAGAATGTCAGTTTGGCATGCAGTCGCGTGGATGTCAGACGCATGGCGAACGATGCGCCGCAAGGCAGCATTGCCGCGCGCTGCAGAGCCGATCCCTGCGGCACATCGACGAGCACCACCATGTGGGCGCCCTGGAAATCCTGGGTGTAGGGGTTGGAGTTGCCGTCGGTGACCGGCCCGTTGAGGCTCTCGGCGTAATACCCGCCGATATACCCGAAACTGAGCGAGAGATTGTCGATGTCTATGGTGCGCATCGGCGAGTCCCCTTGGGAGGTGCCGGAGGTGCCGTAATATGTTTCGATGGACTGAGTCACGCTGTCGGCCCGCACGGCATCCATCTGTGTGAGCGATGCCAGATTCCAGCTTGCCGCAGAGAAAAGGTCATCTTCTCCGGGATCGCTGAAGCAGCGGCCATACCAGGCGGTGGTTCCGGTTTCCGACAGACGTAGTTTGTCTGGATAATATTTGCTCATTAGCTGTTCGAACCCGAATGCTTTCCTGTCGGTGCCCTGCACGCCTGTGGCTGCGGCGATATTGGCGTTCTGGGGGATGAAGCGGAGTATGTCGGGATCGATTCGCCCGGCTATGCGCGAGCCTATGGAGTCGAGTTTCCCGTCGGGGTGCATGAACATGATGTCGGCGATGGCCGATGTGTCGTTGAAACGCACTGCCACACACATCCACTCTCCTTTCATCTTGTCGCCATAGAGGTTCTCGGCGGGGAGGGCGGTGAGGATGGCGTTATCGGTGGAGAGAAACTGTCTGACCCCCTCCATCTTCGAGATGCGCCACTGGGGCGAGCGGCTTTCGGTTATTTCTTTTATGGTGGCTGCATCGGGAGCTATAACGCATATGTTGCCCCGCAAGGCGATTATTCCGCGGCCTGTGGTGTAGGTTTCACAATCTTCTATCTCTTCTGCGGGCTGCAGCTGTCGACTGAGCGTTTGTTCAACAGTTTCCGGGTCGTTGATTTTCAGTATCAGCCCCGTGTAGCCTTTGCGGGTAGTGAACATCACGGCGCGGGAGGTGTCGGAGGCTCCGGGGGCGGCTGTAATCATTGCATCCAGTGGTTTCATCAGCGATGCAGGGATGAACATTCCCGTCGATTCGGTTCCTTCGGGACTCATCTGGCCTGACGATGCGAGGATGGGGGCGCCGTTGGCTTTGGATATTTTGTTGAGATTCAGCACTGTCACTTTCCGCACATCGGAAGGTACGGCGGCCACAGGGTCGTCGACGGCTTCATTTGCCGTGCATGCGCCGAGAATCAGCAGCGCAATGGGAAAAACCCTGGCCATCAGACGGGTAGGGCTGATAAAACTACAGATCATTGCAATAAGATTTACACATCCGCGCTGTCGCGCGAAATCTGTCTGCAAAGTTACAACTCATTATTTTATATACCAACTTATAATGTCATTTATTCCAAAAACTTTTTGTGAACCATCCGCCTGCGTTCCGATTGGTATATGGCGTTTCTGAATTCGGATTTGTCGGCATCGAAATAAAAATGTAAATTTGCAACGAGGATAGGGGAGATGTCCCCGTTTTTTTCTTCATAGTTAAATTACCGGTTTTGTCATGACATTCATCAGAAAAGCACTCCCTGCCATCGTTTTGGTCGCGATAGCCTTTGCGGCTTCGGCTGCCGACCTTGTGATCCTGCATACCAACGACACTCACAGTCAGATTGACCCCACCGACAAAGGTTTTGGTGGTGTGCAGCGCCGAAAAGTGTTTGTTGATTCTGTGCGTGCCGCCTGTCCCAATGTGCTTCTGGTCGATGCCGGCGATGCCGTCCAGGGCACACTCTTCTTTACGCTATATGGTGGCGAGGTGGAGATGAAGGTGATGAATGGTCTCGGCTATGATCTACAGATTCTCGGCAATCACGATTTCGACAATGGCGTAGATTCCATGGCCCACAACGTGGCTCTCTCCGACGCTCAATGGATTTCCACGAATTACAAGTTCACTGATCCGAAAGTGCAGCGTCTTTTTGCCCCATATAAGATATATGAAATGGATGGCCGGAAAATTGCTTTCATCGGGCTTAATGTGGAACCCAAGGGGTTGATAGCTGAAGGAAACTATGATGGTGTGGGGTATCTCGACCCGGTCGATGCTGCCGATGCTACGGGCTGGTGGCTTAAGAATCAGCTTGGTGCCGACTATGTGGTAGCGCTTACTCATCTGGGGTATGACAATCAGACAAATCCGTCGGATGTCGAGCTTGTCAAGTCTACCAAGAATGTTGACATCGTTCTGGGAGGCCATTCCCATACGGTCATACGCCCGGGTAGCGGCGATGAATGGGTGAAAAACGCCGTTGGCAAACCGGTGCTCGTTACTCAGAATGGTAAATCCGGACAATATATCACTGAAGTAACTGTCAATCTCGACTCGCTGCAGCTGCCTCCCCGCTATAGGCAGATTCTTCTCGACAGCAGTTATGACCGGTCGTATTCCGATTCGCTGGAAGCCGACATCGCGCCGTATCGCACGGGTGTGGACAGCTTGATGTCGAAAGTTATAGGCAAATCAGCCGTGGATCTCCCGGCAGACAGTCCCGGCCTTCTGAACTTCGTTTCCGATTTCTGCTACGATCTGGGTTGCCGACTCGCTGGCCGGCCTGTCGATCTTGCTCTAATGAATAGCGGTTCGCTGCGCCGGGGGCTCGGTAAAGGTGAAATAACGCAAGGGCAGATCATCTCCATGCAGCCCTTTACAAATCATGTCCTTGTGATGGAAATAAAGGGCGGCGATCTGATCGACGCAATGAATGTATATGCCTCGCGCAATGGCGACGGGGTCAGTGATCAGGTTCGCGCCACTTTCGACCCCATCTCCCACAAAGTGGTTGACCTCACAGTCGGAGGCAAACCCGTCGACCCTGACAAAACCTATCTCCTTGCCACAATCGACTATATGGCCCATGGCGGCGATTATATGGCGCCTCTCACCCGCGGCAAAATCATCGCCACATCCCCCGACATCGTATATAACGACCTCATCGCCTATATCAAACAGCTCCGCCATTCCATTAACCCCTCCTCCGCGTCCCGTTTCGTCCCGACTCGCTAACTCACTCTCCGCCAGTAAAAGCTTCGGTATCGCCAAAACGCCATCTCCGTTGCTTTAACCATAAAAGCATGTTCTCTGCATTCTTCACTTGCCGGTGCTTAGACAGGGAAAGTCTTTTTGAGCCTTCAGTGTATTATCTCCAAATTCAATCCGATATTCAATCCAAGATTCAATCCAAAATTGCATAACGAAGCGCAAAAAAAGGTTTTTCAAAAAATATTAGAAAAAAATTGCGAAAAATTTGGTGAATTGAAATATACGTTGTAATTTTGCACTCGCAAAACGGATAATAATCCACGGTTCGCTAGCTCAACTGAATAGAGCATCTGACTACGGATCAGAAGGTTACAGGTTTGAATCCTGTGCGAATCACCCGGCCTCGAAGCATCGCTCCGAGGCTTTTTTTATTCCTTCCCCATCTTTTTTTGGGGGGGGGCTACTTCACTTTTTGGGGCCACTTCTTTTTTTTTTAGGGGCAGTCCGCAAAAGAGGCAGTTCGCAACAGAGGCAGTTCGCAAAAGGCGGTTGAATTGTAACAACCTGTCCGAGTAAAAATATCAGAAGCAAGAACCGGTTGAATTGTTAATCTCTTGCTTTATTATATAATGTGTACGTTGGAGTGTTTGCAAAAAAAAGCTCGCTTTTCCGATTTGCAATGAACTCTCTTTTACTGTGCGCAAACCGGCAGGTTTGCGAATTTCTAAAATCGTGCCCTGAAATCGTGTAAAAAATGAATCATTAAAAAAAGTCAGAAGAAAACTTTGCAGATTCAAAGAAAGTTCTTACCTTTGCAGCATCAAAATAAACCAAATCATGGTTCGCTAGCTCAACTGAATAGAGCATCTGACTACGGATCAGAAGGTTACAGGTTTGAATCCTGTGCGAATCACCCGGCCTCGGAGCATCGCTTCGAGGCTTTTTTATGTCTTTTCATGCAAGTTTCATGCAAGTTGAAATTTTTCACGAAAAAATGAGAAAAATATTTGGTGGTTTCGGAGG
>Juniper_p1__coassemble_376_pt1 | contig 28722 bp, 30 predicted proteins | sample Juniper_p1__metabat2_low_PE_012 | metagenome-assembled genome bin Juniper_p1 | reverse complement strand
AGGTCAACGAGTTTTTCCTTGAACTCCGGCGACTGGGCTTCGAGCCACTCGCTGAATCCGTTTCGTATCTCGTCAATCTTTGTGTTGGCAAGCTGTATCGCCTCGTTGTCCGGCACCTTTATGTCGTGGCCGTCATCGTCCTTGCCGATTGACTTCTTTATATCCGGCACGGTATTGTGCAGCGCGTGTTTAAGAAGGCTCATACCATCATAGACACGGTAATAACCCCTGACGCAGAACTCCTCCCAGATTTTCATATTCTTCCGGGGAGCGTCTGCCGAATACTCGTCAAGAGAGGACGAATAGGCAATCCGGATGTCGGTCTCATACAGATGACTCATATATGCCGAGTATATGCCTGTCGGAATCCACCTCTCGCCGAAGTTGAAATCCAGCTCGTCGAACTCGATGCGGCGGGGCCGGGCTTCCTCCAACGCTTTGAGGGAGTCTTTCGACATGGCGATAAACGGTTCAACACCGTCGTAGCCCGGGAAATCCTTTATGCGTTCTTCCTCCCGTACAATCCATGAACGGACTGCCTCGGCTTTCGCCACGATATTTCCGGCGATGAATCGGTCTTTTATCTCGTAGTTCTCAACGAGCGGATTATAATATATGTGTCCTTCGAGATTTTGGGTCAGGGTGTCCTCGTCCATATCCATAAGTGATGACATATATTCAAGATTGACCTCGCCATATTTGTTGAGCGATGCTGTGAGAGCCTCCATCGGTGTATCGACACTTGTAACCTCGTCAATGGAGAATGAAACGGGATGGTCGAAAATATCGGCTTTTACAAAGCGTCCGTTCTCACCGCACTCCAGTGCCAGAGCGTCACGCCCGTTGGCATCCATCAGGATAAACTTGGCGTTATGCTTCTCGTTGAGGTTGCCATACTTGGCTACAAACTCATCGTAATACTGGTTGAGGTGTTCGCGGAGATGTTCCGATGGTTCATGATTTTCAGCCTCATAGTTGTAGAGTTTCTGATATGTTTCCGAAAGGGTTACATATAGCATGGCACGTTTCTCCTGCTCCGGCTTGACAGCCAAAGGTGTGAAGGTGGCTCCGTTCTTGCGCACATCGGACAAGAAACCGAGCTGACCGCCATCCACGACCATTGAACCGTTGTGATGGAAGAACTGAATATCCTCCGAGAAAGGACGGGGCGACATATCACGCTCAGGTGCTTTAGGCTCGATGGGTATTGCAGTGACTTTCGGCTGACGGATCCGGCCACCGGGGATGAAATCGCCTTCGGTCTTTTCGATGTATGTTTCTCCGGGAGCGATGCCAGCTGCCTCTGCCGCCTCCTGCGATGCTTTCTGTTCAGCCGCCAATCGTTCACGTTCCGCAATTTGGGCATGGGCAATCGACATCATGGCTTCGTAGAAGCCGTTGATGGGTGGGTTGTCATCCCAGTTCAGCGAGCCATATAATTCCAACTCCCTGGCGGTGAGCTTGCGGAATCCTGTAGTCTTGACAGGCTTAGCCTCAGTTGATGAATTGGCTGGTTTCGGCCTTTCCTCCGGCTTCGTCATTTGCTGACGGCGATTGTTCTTCTGCTGAATAGGCTCTAACTCACCAAAAAGATTGTAGGCAAACAGTCGAGGGTCTGGATTATCGGAATAATCCGGCCTACCGTCAGTCTCAATCTCCTTGCTGGGTTCGGGCTTAGGCTCTGCTTTCGGAGGCTGGTTTGGCATAACCGTCTCCACAACCTTCTGCTGTGTAGTCCTTTTTAATTTCGGGTCTTCAAGCTGCTCACATATAGCCACACGATGACCGGCCCGCACGAGTTTGGGCAGATATGTGTCGAGGGCATGGTGAGGGAACCCGGCCAGTTCGATGCGGCTGTCAACGCCGCTCTGCCGACGGGTCAGCGTTATGCCCAGTACCTCTGAAGCCTGTACTGCATCCTTGCCGAAAATCTCATAGAAGTCGCCGACACGGAACAGCAGAATAGCATCGGGATGTTTCTTTTTCATCTCCCGATACTGCTTCAACAGAGGCTCGTTCTTCTGCTCAATCTTCTGGGCAAGAGGTTTTTCTTTCGGCGTTTCTGTCTTTACCTCCTGTTTTGGTTCAGGTGTTGGAGTCGGCTTTACGGGGTCAGGCGTTGGCGGTTTGATGCCGTTGGAATTATACAATTCCAGATTAAGGCGCAACCGCAACGAATCATCGAGCGCAGTCCGTAAATCACGGGCTATGCCGTCAACACCGCCTTCGTGCTTGTAGATGATAACCGGTTTGCCATAAGGATCAGTGCCAACCTTCGCATCCGTGCATATCACATTCTGCGGAAACGCCATCAGATATTTATTGCCCGGCACCTTCGTACCTCGGTCAACGATCGACTGGATGAAAAATTCCTCGTCAGCCGATAACGCCTTCTTTCCAGTGTGCTTTTGCAGAATAATCAGGTCAGAACCCGCATCCGTTCCGGCATTGTCTGAAAACGTATTGTTTGGCAGACGCAGAGCCGCCACAAGGTCGGCACGCTTAACAAGCTCCATTCTGATAAAGGGAGAGGCGGCGTTCATAACACCCTGAGAGGCGATGAAGGCAACCAAACCTCCCTCACGCACTTGGTCGAGTGCTTTGAGAAAGAAGTAGTTGTGTATAGCCTTTGTCGATTGACGATAGGCAATCTCCTTGCTCACGGCATAGGCAGGGTCGGCGACTGCAAAATCCCCGAAAGGAATGTTTGAGGCGGCCACATCGAAATAGCCGTTGAAATCGCGCTCGATTTTTTCAAAGCCTTCTATTCGGGTCAGGATAGAAGGATGCAGGGCAGACAAGATTTTGCCTGTAAGCAAATCCTTCTCATACGCCAATACCTCGGCACCGGGGTACTTTTCATTGCTCAGAAAAGAGTCGATAAATGCACCTTGTCCGGCAGACGGCTCAAGGAAACTTCTAATTTCGACACCGGAATTTTTCAGAGCGTCTGAAATGGCGTCAATGACTGGCGCAGGCGTATAGAAAGCCGTTAGCACCGAGGCTTTGAGCGAATCCATGTACCCGGCAAACTCCTTATCGTTGTGGCTGTAATCATGGATAAGCCGACGCAATTCCACCGCAGGCGCAAACAGCTCAATATCAGATTTGCTCCACTTTGCGGCATCTGCCAGTTCGTTGGCGTCATTGAGTATGCACTTCAGACCGCCGAATCCGGCATATTTGCGCAGCACCTCCCGTTCCTCGGCAGACTGCGCCCCGCGCCCCTTGACAACACCTAGGCTAAACGCCATCCGTATAGCCTCGATGTTGTAGCGCATCGTCTGTAACCTATTGTAAGCCATTGTCGGTAAGATAGATTACGATTCGACCTACAATCTCGGTTTCCATCAGTTCAAGGTCAAGAGGGTCAACGCCTATCGCCATGCGGTCAACGCCGTCGAAAAGGTCAGGAATATCGGTCATAACCTGATTTGTCCAGTATTCCACGGCTGCCTCGGTATCAAGGTCGATGGTATCACCGAAGTTCTCAAGAATAAGCCGTGAAACAACATCATACTCCGATTCCCCGATATTGGAGAAAAGCGCATTGACTGCCTCCGCTTCCGCCATAGGCACGTTTGCGCCGTTACGACGCGCTTCCTCCATAGCTTCGATAGCCGCTATCGAGTTGGCTATGATTTGTGGATGTTCAGGGGCAACCTGATACTTGTTGGACTGGAGGTATCTCAACAGATAATAGTAATAATAGTTGAAGTCGGTAAGACTTCGGTCGATTTCTAACATGATTGTGGATATTTAGTGGTGGTTGGATAATTACTTGAACAGGTGGCGCAGAGCCGGGTCAGCCATTATACGCTGTTTCTCGTCCTCGATAATCCGCACGACATCTGCCTTCACTTTCTCATAGTTGCGTTGGATAATCGCCCTCATCTTCAGGCGGTCGGGCGATGTGTCCTCGAAGTCGGTCAAGACGGGGATAGGCTTGTACCGGTCAGTTTCGGCCTTGACCTTCTTGCTGTCGATTACAATCTCGGCATGAAATATCTTCTGGTCTATGCGCTCGTCTATATTGTCGCAGACTGCGCCGACGAACATACCCTGCGTGAGCGTAGAGATTTTGCTCGGAGGAATAAGACTGTCCATCTGGGTGTTGAAAGAGTGGCTTATATCCTGACGGTTGATTGATATTGACTGCCGTTTCTGAAGAACCTTGCCGAACCGCTCCGAAAGCGTCTTTGCCGTTTCTCCGACAACCTGCCCGGAGAAGATATTGCCGACGGTGTTCATCACGACGGCCGCCTCCTTGTCGCCATAATCTCGTTTGAGCTGGGAGAAGTCCTGAAAGCCGAGGCAGACGGCAACCTTGTTGCTTCGGGCGGTGGCAATGAGATTGTCGAGTCCCTTGAAATATATAGTCGGAAGCTCGTCAATCAAAACGCCGCTTTTGAGTTTGCCTTTCTTGTTTATTATTTTGACAATACGCGAGTTATATAGACCCAATGCCGCACCGTAAATGTTCTGGCGGTCGGGATTGTTGCCGACACAAAGGATTTTCGGCTCCTGCGGATTGTTGATGTCAAGAGTGAAATCATCGCCCGTCATTACCCAGTAGAGTTGCGGGGAAATCATGCGCGACAGCGGGATTTTCGCCGACGCAATCTGTCCCATGAGCTGCTCCGCCGCTCCTCCCTGCCAAGCGTCCATGAATGGCGACAGGTAGTTTTCCAGCTCCGGGTAACTCGTGAGTATGGGAAACAAATCTTCATAACGGCGGTTGAGCAACTCGATGGCGTGTGGGAAAGTGCAATGTACTCCGTTTTTATACAATTTCAGGAAATATATTATTGCGGCGAACAACACTATCGGGGATTCTACAAAGAAATCTCCCTGCTTTTGCACCCAATTTCGGTTCAAGTTCATCATAATCGTGTAGCTGCTCTCGTATGCGTCCGCAATATCGGTCATAAAGTCCGGGTGTATGGGGTTGCACCTGTGACTACGCTCCGGATCATCGAAATTTATCACATAGAATTTCGGCTTTACCTTGCCGTAACCCTCCTGATGCGTCAGCATGTGGTTGTAGGCTATGGTAGTGAGGTCGGGAAACTTAAAGTCATAGATATAAGCCGCAAAACCCTTCTCAATCTGCTGTTTGATAAAGGAATTGATGACGGCATACGACTTGCCCGAACCGGGAGTGCCAAGCACGATAGTGGCGCGAAACGGATTGACAATGTTTATCCATCCTTTGTGCCATTTCTTCTGATAGTAGAACTTTGTCGGCAGATTTACGGAATACTCGTTGTCAAGGTGCCTGGTCTCCTGCATGAAACTCTCGTTCTCGTCATTGAAACGGTCGTCCATCATATTGTTCTTCAGGCGGCGTCCTATCCATATACCTCCCATAAGCAGACATATATATCCGCAGACGGTAGTGATTATATAGGTATAGCGCATACCGGCAGGAGGCATCCACCAGTTGAGCAGGAACAGAGCTGCACCGACGGCAATGGAAATACCAATATGTACCCACCTTATTTTTTCATTCTTCACTCCTTTGGTGCCGAAGCAGGAAAGGGCGAGAAGCATAAGGGCGAATAACTTGGAATTGAAGGTTGTGGCAAACAGTCCGCAGGAACGGTTGAAATTGGCGCAGATTTTATAGACTGTACTGTAAAACCATCCGCTTTCAACGGTTTCCACACGGGTAAACCAGTAAAGATTGGCTACGACAAGGACTATGCTGACCGCCCGCAGGAAGTCCATAATCTTTGCCAACGCCCTGAGATCATCCTCTTGTTGGCTCATAAGTCAAAGAATTGAAAGTTAAAGTCTGGGGCCGCGCTTCTTTTTCTTGCGCTGCATACGGCGGCGGAACTCCTCCTCGTCGGGGTTGAACGACTGCCCTGTCTGGAACAGGTCAAGACCGGGAAGCGTGAAATCGCTGCCGGAATAATCGTCGTGTGACTGTGAAGGTGTTGTCTGCTGACTGCCCGATGACGGCTGCTGTGTATTAGCCGTAGATTGCGGTTGCGTAGTCGATCCCGAATCCGTGAAAGTGTCCTCAACCGGAATGACAACAGGTGTCGTGGCATCCGGAGTTTCTGCATTGGCACCGGCCGGATTGTTGAAACGCTCGTTGAGTGCGTTTGCCGAGAACTGCTTGCCGAGACGGGAACCGTTCAACACCGTCATGGTGTCGTGGTCTATGAATGTCACTCCGTATATGCGCCCTTCATCAGTATATCGGAGAACCACGTCGATGTTTTGGGCTTTCAGTTTGGCAGTGAAATCCTCCTTGTCGGTAGCACCGGCAAGAACATCGGCCACCTTACGTCTGGTCGGAGCCACATCAATCTTATCCTTCGCTTTCTCGAAGCGGCTGTCAATCGCCGTGCGGCTTGCGAATTTACCGAGACGCGAAGCCTTGAACGGATTGGCGATTGTCTTGCCTTCATCATCGGTTGCGAAATACACCAGACCGTGATACTCCCGCCCGTTGACCCTGCCGTCGGTCTGCTCACACTTAATATTGTATAAGGATAGCACCGCATTATACTCGCCAAGAGTCTGGAACTTGTAGCGCATACCAACCATTTTGACGGCGTTGGCAACCTGTCGCTTTATGTCGCCATTGGGATCAACCTTCTTGATTGGTATATCGGGTGTGATTTTCTCGCGCCGTGCCTTATGGAGATTGTATTTCTCCTCCAACTCCGTTGTGATTTTCTTGCTACGCCGGAAAAGGAAATCCTGATTGAGCCGCTTGCCCTGCTCGTTGACATTTACGGTCACTATATGGATATGGTGGCGGTCTATGTCCTCGTGCTTGTAGATTATGAAAGGCTGCTCCCCGAAACCGAGTTTTTCCAGATACTCACGGGCGAGGATTTCAAAATCCTGATCGGTCAGTTTGTCGTCGGGATGCGGATTGAGCGAGATATGGAGAACCGGTTTCTTCGTCCTCCCCATCATCGGCATAAATGCCCTGAAATTTTCCGCAATACTACCGATGTCGATTTGTCCGTCGGCAGGAAGAATGATTTTATTGGCTCCCAAAAGCCTCCCTTCCTCTCGGTTTATCTTCTCGGAATTGTATGCCAGCGCGCCATAGAGCGACGAGCCTATCGAGATTTTTGCGACCATTCCTCATCGAATTTTTTCGTGAGAGCCATGACATCCGTCATCACGGCAATCATGTCAAGAGTGGCTTTCTCCAGTTTGTAGAGATGTGCCATTGCCTTCTTCTCGGTGAAATTGGCTCGCAGTTCCTTCACAACGAGATTGTAGTTTACCCCGATTGTGCGGTACTGGCAGAAAAATTCGGACAGCTTGGCGCAGTAAACGGCAAGCGAGCGGTCAGTGGTCAGCACCTTGAACGGCTTGCCGAAGATGAGTTGCTTGATGAATGTAGCCTTCACGGTGGCGTTGGCTTTATCCATCATTCGGGATAATTCATCCCATTCAAGGTCGTCAAAACGAACCTTGACACAGTGGCTGCACTTGTTGGCAACCGGCGGTCGTCCGCCTTTGTTAACGAAATCTGTCATAAAATGTGGATTAAAAGTGGTGATAGCAACAGGTACTAACGGCCTACGCAGTAAAATCGCGGGATAATCGACTTTGGAGAATATCCTTTATAGCAAGGTTGTTTCGTGTGGACTTTCAGTCCCTCGAAACCTTTCCGGACCCCGGAAAGACACCTTGCTATGTCTATGTGGACATCCTGTATAATATGAAATAACCATTAGAGCCAGATTTCAGACGCCCGGTTGTCTGATGGTAGCGGATTATCGGTATTCCAATGAGCAGTTTGGCACGCCTGCCCTTATTGCTTCCATAAATTTACAAAAAATCGGGCGTAAATCCTAACATCGAGAGGAAAAATTATGCGCTTTATCCGCGATTGATGAAGTAGCCGGCAACGCGCTAAAAAAATTTTCAATTTCAAATGTTAAAAATTCAGCCGTGTTTTTCGGACATAGCCGGACATACTTGGACATATCCAGACAATCCACTAAATCATAGAATTTTGGCTCGTTTTCAGATTTGCCATTTTGCGGAATTATTTGTTTCTTTGTGTAGAGATTGGTTCTCAGGCTTGCCTTCAAGGAAGTCAAACCACTTACTATATCGCGCACTATCCATGTGAACTGTAAGCTGACGAATCAGTCTGCCGGAAATGTTCCTGACAATCCGGTTTACGACTTATATAAAGGTCTGCGTAGCGTCCTTCCGAACAATCTAAAATGTTGATTGAGTAGAGAGATTCGTTCCTGAATGACAATATTCCGACCACCCTGTACAGTCAAGAACCTTATTGGAAAGTTATATTACCGGCAAATTACCTACCTATGGCTATATAGCCCTATGGCCGTATAGCCGAGAACCACCACTACATCCAAATTAGAATTGACATGACTGACGAACCCCTTACCTCCCGGCTTACTTAGCCGATGCCCTCCCGACAGCGGAGGAAGGTCGCAAACCGCGACGGACATAGCTGTCAACCTCATGCACATCTTAGAGCCGCCTCATGGCTGCTTCGGGATCAAACGCCCGGTATCCCGTATCAGGACATACGCTGACGGCCACCGCTGTGCAGTCACCACTATACCCATCCAAATCAAAGTTTTTATGACAGACCCCAAATTTGTCGCTTTCTCCACCCAGAAAGGCGGAGCAGGCAAAACGACTCTGACCGTCCTCGTGGCGAGTTACCTCTACTATGTGAAGGGGCTGAAGATCCTTGTCGTGGACTGCGACTATCCCCAGTTCAGCATCGAGGAGATGCGACAGCGCGACAAAGACCTTATCGAGTGCAGCCCCCGCTTCAAGAAGCAGTTTTCCGACAACCTGCGTCAGACCAAGCTCGCCCCTTATCCGCTCCTTACGGCAAAGCCGGAGGAAGCCATGCAGAAGGTACGCGGGATTATAGAGGCCGGCAACGAAATCGACATAGTGTTCTTCGACCTCCCCGGCACGGTCAACAACCGTGGCGTTGTCAATATCCTCAACTGCATGGATACGGTAATCGTGCCCGTGGCAGCCGACAAGGTTATACTTGAAAGCTCGCTCGCCTTCGCCCTGAAGATACAGGAATGGCTTACCACCGGACGCACGCAGGTCAAACAGATGTTCATGCTCTGGAATCTCGTGGATGCCCGCGAAAAGACTGACCTATACGACCAGTATGAGGCCGTCTTCGAGGAATACGGGCTGCTGACGATGAGGACGAAGATACCCGACACAAAGAAATATCGCCGTGAGGGTTCAAAGATTCTCGACCGCGCCGTGTTCCGCTCGACCGTGCTTCCTCCCGACAGGACGCTATTGAAAGGCACCCGCCTCCCCGAACTTACCGATGAACTGCTCGGCATACTCAAACTCTGACCGCTATGGCAAAGAAGTATGAGTCAGAAATCGACCCCGATGAGTTCATCAGGTCATTCAGAGAGGAGTCCTCCTCGCTGTCAACGCTTAAACAAAAGCCGATAGAAGTTACACCGTCTCAATCTTCGGAATCTGACAGACCGGTAGTGTCAAAGCCTTCCCCGGACATTACGGATAAAACCGTTGAAAACGACAGGGAGCGCGAGTATATGGAACGGTTCGTGTGGAACATGACCTACATGGCACCGCAGGACAAGTACATCACTACCGAGATTGACCCGGAAATAGAGTGGAAAATCCGCAGGATACTTTTCTGCCGCAAGAAGGGCCGGGTATGCTCTCTAAAGGCTTTCATAAACAATGTTCTCGCTGCGCATTTCGAGGAATATGCAGATATTATCAATCCCAAACTATAATCCAAATGGCTAAATCCAAGTCACATATCGTCGCTATTACTGTGACGGAACCGTCGGAAGTGGAGCTGAGAGCTTCCGAGGCACGGGACAAGTATATATCCCGCTTTCTCAGCCCCCATGAGGTGCAGTCCAATAAAAAGGCGTATCTCTATCCCGAAGTTCATGCCGTTCTCAGCCGAATGGTCAGATCCCTCGGTACAAAAGGCGTTTCAATAGGTTCTTACGCCTCGGAAATCCTGCTTGATCATTTTGCCAACCACCAGTCGGTCATGCAGGGAGTGTTCGACACAAACAAAGAACCCCTTTTCTGATGGAGATGCTGCTTATAATAGCATTGCTCGCCAGCAATGTATGGCTCATCAGGAAGGTGCTGACAAAGCCCGATAACCCGGCCGAAGATGACAAGTCGGTAAAACAACCTTCTCCAGAAACAGCCGCTGAGCCGGAGCCGCCAGCCGATGTCGTTGGCAAAAGCACTTTCAATGTCGGCGAATTCATGGACTCGTTCCGGGAGATTGCCAAAGAAGCCGCGACGGAAGCCGCCAGGGAGGTCGTGCCTCTTATAATCAAGGAACTCGGCACACCCTCCGATGCGGGATTGCCGGACACTCCTGTGCAGACCAATCCCCGGCAAGTGCCCAATGAAAAGCTCGACGAGGTTTTCAAAACCATGTCGGCAAGCGAACTTACAGGCGAGATGCCGCCACCGGCGGAACCAAATGCCGAGGGCGTGGACTTCGAGGAAATGCAGTCGGCCATGAAGGTGCTGAAAGACCAGCCCCATACAGCCGAGGACGAGCGGATAGCCCGTCGGGTTGTGCCGGAACTGGAAGGCACGGAAATCATCGAGTATGTCAAGCTCGACCCCGTGGTGCGCAAGCGCATACTGATGATAGAGTGCCATCTGCCTGAAATGCAGGATGAGCCTGCGCCTGATAAACCTGACTCCATCCCGACTGACAAAGCCCGCAAAATCGTGTTCCATGCCGACATAGACACAACGGATGTTGATGCCATCGACTTCAATATCCTCCATTGACCACCACTTTATCCATCCACAATCCAAATCAATTCATTTATGACTAAATTCTTCAGGTCTGTTTTTAACCGTGCAGTAGCGTTCATGAACGCCCCGCACATGCGCCGTCCTATGGCAGCGATGCTCACACTGATGATCTGCGCCGCCAACCTCTATGCCGCTGGCAACGGCATGGCGGGTATCAACGAGGCGACCTCGATGGTGACATCCTATTTCGACCCGGCGACAAAACTGGTATATGCCATCGGCGCCGTAGTCGGACTCATCGGAGGCGTCAAGGTCTATTCCAAGTTCAGCTCCGGCGATCCCGACACCAACAAGACCGCAGCCTCATGGTTCGGTGCCTGTATCTTCCTCATCGTGGCCGCCACAATCCTGCGCTCCTTCTTCCTCTAATCCATCCTCGTGCAAATGGAATACACTATAAACAAGGGCATAGGCAGGACGGTGGAGTACAAGGGGCTTAAAGCCCAGTACCTGTTCATCTTCGCCGGAGGTCTGATAGCCGACTTCGTGCTGTTCGTAATTCTGTATATGTGCGGTGTCCATCAGGGGCTGTGCATAGGCTTCGGGGTAATCAGTGCATCGGTTCTGGTGTGGTACACCTTCCACCTCAACGGCAAGTACGGGCAGTACGGGCTTATGAAGCTCACTTCGGTGAAATACCGTCCGCGATACATCATCAACCGTCTGCGCCTGTGCCACATAATCAAAGGAGGACGCAAATGAGGAATATACTGAAAGCCACAACTCTGGAGAGCAAGCTGCCGCTTCTCTCGGTGGAACACGGCTGCATAGTAAGCAAGGATGCCGACATAACCGTGTGCTTCGAGGTTACACTGCCGGAACTGTTCACCGTCACATCACAGGAATACGAGGCTATTCACGCCGCATGGTGCAAGGCTATCAAGGTACTCCCGCATTACTCCGTTGTGCATAAGCAGGACTGGTTTGTTTCGGAAAAATATAAGCCGGAACTGGATAAGGACAGTCTTTCGTTTCTCGACCGCTCTTTCGAGCGTCATTTCAACGAGCGTCCGTATCTTGCCCACAAATGCTATCTGTTTCTTACCAAGACCACGAAGGAGCGTATGCGCCAGCAGTCCAATTTCTCGACCCTCTGCCGTGGGCGCATCACTCCGAAAGAGCTTAACCATGAGATGATTGTCAATTTTATGGAGGCCGTAGGCCAGTTCGAGCGCATTATCAACGACACCGGCTATATAAGCCTGCGCCGTATGGACAATGACGAAATTCTGGGCACAGACACAACTTCGGGCATTATCGAGCGATACCTCTCCCTCTCTATCGGCGATGTGAATTGTCTGGAGGACATCGACCTCTCGGCAAAGGAGATGCGCGTGGGTGACAAAATGCTCTGTCTGCACACACTGTCAGATACCGACGACCTGCCCGGAAAGGTCAGCACCGACAATCGCTATGAGCGCCTATCGACTGATAGAAGCGACTGCAGTCTTTCGTTCGCCTCTCCCGTGGGGTTGCTGCTGCCGTGCAACCACATATACAATCAGTATGTGTTCATCGACGACCACGACGAGAATCTTAACCATTTCGAGAAAACGGCCAGGAATATGAACAGCCTCTCGAAGTACAGCCGCAGCAACGCTATCAACAAGGAATGGATTGACCGCTATCTTAACGAGGCTCACTCTTACGGGCTTACATCCGTGCGCTGCCACTGTAATGTCATGGCGTGGAGCGATGATGCCGAGGAACTGCGACGCATCAAGAACGATGTCGGCGGCCAGTTGGCGACAATGGGGTGTATGCCCCGGCACAACACCATCGACTGCCCGACGCTGTTCTGGGCGGCGATGCCCGGCAACGAGGCTGATTTCCCTGCTGAGGAAAGTTTCTACACCTTTATCGAGCCTGCCGTGTGCTTCTTCACAGCGGAAACGAACTATCGTTCTTCGCTGTCGCCCTTTGGAATAAAGATGGTTGATAGACTGACAGGCAAACCTATCCATTTGGATATTAGCGATGAGCCGATGAAGCGCGGCATAACTACCAACCGCAACAAATTCATTCTCGGTCCGTCGGGTAGCGGAAAGTCATTCTTTACCAACCATCTGGTGCGCCAATATTATGAGCAAGGCTCCCATGTGCTGCTTATCGACACCGGCAATTCCTACGAAGGTCTGTGCAACCTTATCCACAACCGTACACATGGCGAGGACGGAATCTATTACACCTATACCGAGGAAAAGCCAATCTCCTTCAACCCGTTTTTCACTGATGACGGTGTTTTCGATGTGGAGAAGAAGGATTCAATCAAGACGCTCCTTCTTACTCTCTGGAAATCCGAAGATGACAGGGTTTCCAAAACGGAGAGCGGCGAACTTGGCTCCGCGCTGTCGATGTTCCTTGACAAGATGAGAGCAAATCCGGAAATTGTTCCCTGCTTCAACTCCTTCTACGAGTTCATGCGCGATGATTACCGCGCTGAAATGGCACAGCGTCCCATCCCTATCTACAAACAGGACTTTGACATTGACAATTTTCTGACGACGCTGCGCCAGTTCTACCACGGCGGCCGCTTCGACTTTCTGCTCAATTCAAAGGAGAACATCGACCTACTTAGCAAGCGTTTCGTGGTATTCGAGATTGATGCCATACGCGACAACAAAGATCTGTTCCCGGTGGTGACGATTATCATCATGGAGGCTTTCATCAACAAGATGCGTCGACTGAAAGGAGTCAGGAAACTCCTTATATGCGAGGAGGCTTGGAAGGCTATGTCAACCGCTAACATGGCTGAGTATATGCGCTATATGTTCAAGACGGTACGCAAGTATTTCGGTGAGGCGGTGGTGGTTACGCAGGAGGTTGACGACATAATATCGTCGCCGATTGTCAAGGAAACCATCATAAACAACTCCGACTGCAAGATACTTCTCGACCAGCGCAAGTATATGAACCGCTTTGATCAGATACAGGAACTGTTAGGTCTGACCGACAAGGAGAAGGCGCAGATTCTCAGTATCAACATGGCGAACAATCCGAACAGACTTTATAAAGAGGTATGGATCGGACTGGGCGGAACACAGTCAGCGGTGTATGCGACGGAGGTGTCGCCGGAGGAATATCTGGCTTACACCACCGAGGAAACGGAAAAAATGCAGGTACTCGACCGCGCCCGCAAGCTCAACGGCGACATCGAGGCTGCCATACGGCAGTTGGCAAGCGAAAGGAGAAAGTGATGTATGAAGCTGCCAACCTCCATTTTACGAACATTGTCAGGACTCGGCATTATTGCCGTGGCCCTCCTGACGGCGGTTATATGGCTGTTTTCTAAAGCCGTCAGCATAATCGGGAGCATGGCTTCCCGAATCAGATAACCCTACATCCCAAATCAAATGAAGCAACTGAAGTTTATTATTCCCCTTATCGCCCTGTGCCTTCTATTAGGCACTGGCAGGGCCTCGGCCCAGTGGACTGTCATAGACCCGTCCAACATCGCCCAGAGTATCGTAAACAACTCCAAGTCACTCGTGCAGGAGTCGCAGACGGCGACCCACATGGTGAAGAATTTTCAGGAAACGGTGAAAATTTACCGGCAGGCAAAGAAGTATTACGATGCCCTCCAATCGGTCAACAACCTTGTGCGCGACGCCCGCAAGGTGCAGCAGACAATCCTGATGCTCGGCAATATCTCCGGCTATTATGTCAACAACTTCCAGAAGATGCTGACCGATCCCAATTTCACATCCGCCGAACTCTCGGCAATCGCCTCCGGTTACACCCGTATTCTCGAAGAAGCCAACGGTGTCCTCGGTGACTTGAAGCAGGTTGTCAATATAACCACGCTCAGTATGACTGACAAGGACAGAATGGATGTCGTGGATGACTGCTACAAGGAGATGAAGCGTCTGAAAAACCTGACTGCCTACTATACCAACAAGAACATCAGCGTGTCATACCTGCGCGCCAAAAAGAAGGCTGACACAAAACGAGTGGTGGCACTTTATGGCGACGGCTCTGAAAAATACTGGTGATTCCTATGCTGTGTGCGATAGATTTTACAAATCTCCACTCGATACTGCGGTCGCTCTATGACGAGATGATGCCTCTGTGCAGCGACATGGCGGGAGTGGCGCAAGGCATAGCCGGATTAGGTGCCCTGTTCTATGTCGCCTACCGTGTCTGGCAATCTTTGGCTTCGGCACAGCCGATTGATGTGTTCCCGCTGCTGCGTCCGTTTGTGATAGGCTTCTGTATCATGTTCTTTCCTACGGTCGTTCTCGGCACCATAAACTCCGTTATGTCGCCGATTGTGCAGGGCACAGCCTCCATGCTCGAAGGCCAGACCCTTGACATGAAAAAGTACCGTGAGGAGAAAGACCGGCTGGAATATGAGCAGATGATGAACGACCCTTCCACCGCCTATCTCGTTGACGATGCCGAATTTGACCGTCAGATTGACGAACTCGGCGTGACTGAAATAGGCACCGCCGCCGGAATGTATATCGAAAGGGGTATGTATAAGGTCAAGAAGGCTATCCAGAATTTCTTTCGCGAACTGCTGGAGATGCTCTTTCAGGCTGCCTCGCTGACGATTGACACAATAAGGACATTCTTCCTGATAGTGCTGGCGATACTGGGGCCCATATCATTCGCGCTCTCAGTATGGGACGGATTCCACTCGACCCTGACGCAATGGATATGCCGATACATACAGACCTATCTGTGGCTACCTGTGGCAGACCTCTTTTCAACCATCTTGGCGAAAATACAGGTGCTGATGCTCCAGAACGACATTTCGGAACTAACTAATAATCCTAATGTTGACCTTGACGGGAGCAACACCGCTTATACCGTCTTTATGATCATCGGCATTATCGGATATTTCACAATCCCGACGGTCGCAGGCTGGATCATACAGGCCGGTGGCGCAGGAAATTATAACCGTGCCGTCAACAATACCGCGATGCAGGTAGGCTCCGGTGCCGCAAGTATCGGAGGTGCGGTAGCCGGTAATGTTGCGGGTCGAGCAGGTAAACTTCTCAAATAATCACGCTTATGGAGTTTAGATCGCTTAGAAATATCGAGACATCTTTCCGTCAGATACGCCTGTTCGGTATATTGTTCGTCGCCATGTGTGCCGTGGTTGTGTCGGTTGCTCTCATATCGGTTTTCAATTTCGCGGAGAAACAGCGGGAGAAAATCTATGTCCTCGACAATGGCAAGAGCCTTATGCTGGCTCTGTCGCAGGACATGAGCCAGAACCGCCCGGCGGAGGCTCGGGAGCATGTGCGCCGTTTTCATGAATTGTTCTTCAACCTTTCGCCGGACAAGTCGGCAATCGAGCACAATATCAACCGTGCCCTTATCCTTTCCGACAAGTCTGCCTACAACTACTACACCGATTTTTCGGAGAAGGGTTACTACAACCGCATAATCGCGGGGAATATCAATCAGGTCGTACAGGTTGACAGCGTGGTTTGCGATTTCAATACTTATCCCTACACAGCCATGACTTACGCCCGCCAGATGATTATCCGCGAGTCAAACGTGACACAGCGCACTCTGGTGACAAGCTGCCGCCTGTCGAATGTGTCGCGTTCCGACGACAATCCGAACGGATTTATTATCGAAGGTTTCAACATCCTTGAGAACAAGGATATAATCACTACCAAACGATGAATGTGTTTTCCAATCTACGCGCCGCGAGAGACACCCTATATAATAAGGTGTGGCGCAGTCCTAAAGGACGGCTCTCGGCAAAGGTCAGGAAGGTATGCGACGGACTGCCCCGTAACCAACGGCTCATGGTAGTCAGTATAATGCTCTGCGCTTTTGTCCTCATAGCCTTCTTCGTATTCGGCCATGCCTGCTACCGCATCGGTCTGGGCCATGCCCGTCAGCAGATAGAGATTCAGCACATCCGGCAGCTCGACATCAGCGGGCCGGAAAATGTCAAATCCTCAACACCCGCAGCCAATGACATTGCAGGAATGGAAAACGAAGATTAACGCCCGCTTCCAGCCGAAAACCCCGGCGGAGCGGCAGAAGATGATGAAGTATCTCGTCGTGATGCCGGCGGCTGTGATATGCGGCATAGTCATTGTGTGGCTCCTGTATTCAAGTCTTACCGGTTCCGACGAGAAAACCGGAGACGCCTTCAATACGGAGATACCGGAAGGCGAGAACGATGGTATAAAGTCAAAGGCGGAGGAATATGAGGCTGCGGAGGTGGCTAAAGAGCATGAGGCGCAACAGGCGACAGTCACCGCCCTTGACACCCTTTCCAATGCCACGACGAAGGACAGTGTTCCCGCGCCCTCGGCGGTCGAGACATCGGCGCAGGTCTATCAGGAGGTTCAGGCTTCGCTCAATGACTTCTATATCCCTGAAAACACCCAATCCTCAGAGGTCGCCGAGTTGCAGGCCCGCATTGACGAACTGGAGGCGCAGAACGCCGTGGCACAACAGCAGCCGGACCAGATGGAGATGCTTGAGCGCTCCTACCAGCTTGCCGCGCAATACATGGGAACCGGCAACGGTGGCTCTCAACAGGCTCCACCCGAAAAGGATGATAAAGGAAAGCGCGATGTGCAGCCTGTGCAGAACGTGGCCCACAATGTCGTATCGACTTTGAGTGCCGCCACTAATGAACGTGGCTTCAACACCTCCGTCGGCGTGAAACGCTCGGTAGGAAGGAACACTATCGCCGCAGTCATAGCCGGTAACCAGTCAGTCACCAACGGTCAGTCTGTACGATTGCGAACTACCGAACCTATGTGGATAGGCTCACGGCTTATTCCCCGGAATACGGCTCTTGTCGGTGCCGCACGATTGCAGGGGGAGCGTCTGGAGATAGAGATTACATCGGTTGAAGCCGGAGGCTCGATATATGAGGTTGAGCTGAAAGTCTATGACTCCGACGGTCAGGAGGGTATCAATATCCCCAATTCGATGGAATCGGACGCCTTACATGAAATAGGTGCCAACATGGGCAGTACGATGGGCAGCTCGATAAATATATCGACTGATGCGGGAGCGCAGATAGCATCAGATGTGGGCAGGGGCCTGATAAACGGTGTCAGCCAGTATCTCACAAAGAAAATGCGCACGGTCAAGGTCCATCTCAAATCAGGATACCGGGTGATGCTCCACCAGCCCGAAAATCTATAATTGTCATACCACTTAATCCACAATTCAATGAGTTTCAAATCACTTATCCTTTCTCTCGTTGCCGTCACTGCAATGGCAACCCCGGCATTTGCCGGAACAAAGTCGGTCAAAAGCACCGATAACAATGTGTCGCCTGACTCTGAACAGGTAGCCGAACATGACATAAATGTCTATGGCGGCAACTATACTGACGGCGACAAGTTCAGCGGACTTACCCGCAAGGTCGGTTTCGACCGCATGATTCCGCCTCATGCTCTGGAGGTATGTTATGCAAAGACCACGCACATCATCTTTCCCGCTGAAATCGTGTATGTTGACCTCGGCAACGAGAACCTTGTCGCCGGACTTGCCGACGGCGCAAAGAACGTGCTGCGTGTCAAATCCGCTTTCAAGTCCTTCAAGCAGGAAACAAACCTGTCGGTTATTACCGAAGATGGCTCTTATTATGTCTTCAATGTCAAGTTTGCAAAGGAGCCGCTATTGCTCAGTATCGAGATGACCGACTTTCTGCATGACGGCGAGGCGGTGAACCGCCCCAACAATGCGCAGGAAATATATCTCGAAAAATTGGGCAGTGAGTCGCCGATGCTTGTCAAGCTGATTATGAAGTCAATCTACAAGCAGAACAAGCGCGAAATCAAGCATATCGGCTCAAAGCGTTTCGGAGTTCAGTTTCTCCTGAAATCAATATATGCGAACAATGGTCTGCTGTATTTCCACACGGAAATCAAGAACACCTCCAACATCCCGTTTGACATAGATTTTATATCGTTCAAAGTTGTGGATAAAAAGGTTATCAAGCGAACCGCCATGCAGGAGCAGGTACTTGAGCCGCTCCGCGCCCAGAACTATGTGACGGTGGTGCATGGCAAAGCCTCTGAACGAACTGTGTTTGCGCTGGAGAAATTCACCATTCCAGACGACAAGCAGCTTGTCATCGAGGTCGCCGAGAAAGAAGGCGGCCGGCACCAGTCCTTCGTTGTGGAGAACGAGGATATTGTCCGCGCAAATGTAATCGACGAACTTTCAATCCAATAACCTATGAGAAAAGCGATGATAATCTTCGCTGCCATGCTTGCCCTCTTTACAGGGCAGGCAATGGCCCAGCGATGCCTCCCCGGTATGTCGGCGATTGAGGTAAAGGCGGATATGGCAGACGGTTTCTATACCGGTAATTCCCGCGACTGCGGATATTCATTCGGCGTGTATTACTCGGTGTTCAAAGGCGGCGCGAACACTTGGAGTTTCGGCGGTGAATACCTCCAGACCTATAAGCCATACGCCGAAAAAGGGCGTATCCCGGTAGCGCAGTTCACGGGAGAGGTCGGCTACAATCTCCATTTAGTCAGCGATTATTCCCAGACTTTTCACCTCTACGGGGGCGTGTCGGCTCTTGGTGGCTACGAAACGGTAAATTGGGGCAAGCAGGTTTTATCCGACGGCTCAACGCTCCATAACGGTGACGCCTTCATCTATGGCGGCGCACTGACATTGCAAGCCGATTTTTATCTTTCGGATAAAATCGCGCTGACAGCCAATGTCAAGGAGAGGTTTGTGTTCGGCAACTCAACGGGACATTTCCATACGCAGTATGGCGTGGGTGTCAAATTCATAATCGAGTAATGGCTATGCGATATACCAAAAAAGACATCCCGAATATTCCACTGACAGAGTTCATGGCGGCACTCGGTGAAAAACCGGCTGCAATTCAGAATGGGGCTATGGTTTATTATGCGCCACAACGTGATGATCCGGAGCCTATGATGTGGGTTGACACCAGAACTAACCGCTGGTACGATTATGTGACTGATGAATCCGGCTCTATTATGGAACTTGCGGATTTGAACATGAATCATAGCGTTTATAACACTCCTGAATCGTACATCCTTAAAATGATGAATGAGTATGAGTTGGGCAAGGAAATGACAGCAAAGGCACATGAACCTGTTGCCATTGGCTTCGACATAAAGAAAGTGAAACTCACTGACTTTATGAAGGCTCTCGGTCAGGAACATCCGGTGTCAGCCGACGGCAATCTTCGCATCTACAACGCTCCATACAACCCGAAAGGCGAGCCGACAATGGTAATCAACACCGAGACAAACCTTTGGCGTGATACTAAGTCCGGCGCATACGGTAGCATTTATGATCTCACATACGAACTGACAGGCTCGTGCAATATGTCAGAACTGAACCGCTATATTGCAGGGCAGATGCAGGGATTAGAGAAGTCGAAGGCGGAAAAGGTTGAGCTGCCGAAACAGGAATCACCGAAACCCAAACGCAAAATGCGGTTTTAGCCTATGGATATAGACGCTATCAAAGGAATTTCCCTCGTGGATTTTCTGCACCGACTCGGCTATGATCCGACGGGGCGCGACAGCAAGGGGTTATGGTTTTATGCCCCGTACCGAAATGAGCGCAAGCCATCGTTCCATGTCAACCCGCGAAAAAATGTATGGTATGATTTCGGTACGGGCGAAGGCGGCGACATCTTCACGCTCGCCGGGGTAATGTCCGGCAAGACCGATTTCATTGAACAAGCGCGATACATTGCCGAAAAGATGAATATGCCGGTCGCAGAGCCTTACAAGACCGTGCCATTCGTGGAGGAACCGACATTCGAGAACCTTGAAATATCCCGGCTGGAGTCGCCCGCATTGCTCGGCTATCTGGCTGAACGAGGCATACCGAAAGAGATTGCGCAACGCTATTGCGTGCAAGTGGATTACACATTACACGGCAAAAGATATTACGCCATCGGCTTTGAAAATGACGCTCACGGCTTTGAGCTTCGCAACGCCTTTTTCAAGGGGAGCTATCCGCCAAAGAGCATTACCCGTATTGTCAATGGCAATCCACGCTGCAATGTTTTCGAGGGCTTCATTGACTTTCTTTCGGCGGAACGCCTCGGCTACAATGACGGCAACGACAGCGTTGTGCTTAATTCCGTAGCCAATATCAGCAAGGCAATTCCGGCACTCGACGGATATTCCCTGATACTGTGCTATCTTGATAATGACGAGGCCGGTCGAAATGCCCTCGCCAGACTTCAAAAGGAGTTCGGCGACAGGGTTGCAGACAAATCGGCTCTTTATCCAAATCACAAGGATCTTAACGACTTCTTGTGCCAGCGAGAGCAGAGCCAAGCCAAAGGCCTGAGCTATGCCGAGCGCAGCCAAGAACGGCGTGAAACGCAGTTCCTTGTATCAACTCCCACCACTAAACAATCCATCAAATTCAAATTATGATTAAATCAATTATTACCCGTATCGGCGATATTCGCCTCACTCCCGCCCGGTTTTTCGGGTTCTGGGCAATCCTTTTCGCCCTCGTGTTCAACCTTTCCTCATGCTCCGACGACCTCGATGTGCAACAGTCCTATCCCTTCACAGTGGAGGTCATGCCCTACGGCGATAAAATCAAACAGGGCGAAACCGTGGAACTGCGATTCGAGATCAAACCGGAGGGTAACTATGCCAACACCCTCTACACAATCCGCTATTATCAGTATGACGGCGAAGGCACCCTCAAACTTGTTGACGGCCCAGTGCTGGTTAACAACGACCGCGTGCTTCTGGAAAGCAAGACTTTCCGCCTCAACTACACCGCCAAAAGTGCCGAGGCTCACAAATTCCTCGTGGTAGTCGAAGATAATTTTGGCTCGACCCCGTGGGAGCAGACCTTCGAGTTCAACGGCAAGGACAGCGGTGATGACGGAGGCAAAATCGTCGGTCCGATAGTAACACCCGTAAATCCGATTGTCCGATGAAGAAACTGATGCTATTCTTCGTGGCGTTGCTGACCCTTGTGGCGGCAACGCCCGCCTCCGCAAAGCGGAGCATAATGGAGCTTCCGCTCTTTGAACGGGCAGTTCTGATAATCAAGCATTTTGAGACACTTCATAAGCCACGCCACTGGCCTTATGTGGGGTATGGCCATCAAGTCCAACCGGGAGAACCATACCGCAGAGGTGTACAGCTTACAGAAAGACAGGCAGATGCCCTCCTGCGAAAAGATCTCCGCAAATTCTGCGCCATGTATTCCAAATACGGCAAGGATTCCGTCCTTCTCGGCGCACTTGCCTATAACTGTGGCCCCGGTGTTGTCAACAAATCCAGCGTACTCAAAAAATTGAAATCCGGCAACCGCGACATCTTCAAGTCCTATACTGCCCATTGCCGCTACAAAGGAAAATTCCATAAACAGCTACATCAAAGGAGAATTATGGAATTTATGGTACTATTCCAGAAATAATCTGATTTGCGCAAGCAATTACCATGCGCCAATGCCGCCTGTGGCGGCCGAAATTTTTAGCGAAAATCAGTGGAGCGACTTCATCACGAGGTCGCTCCACCTGCTATATTACGACTTGGCAAAATAAATCTTGTATCATTCCCTTGATTAGCCACTTAATGCTAACATCATAGGGGTTGGCAATCATTCAGTCAATATCTGTGCCGATAAAATGTTCATCATCTATTAGGCTGTAATAGAATCCGTTTCCGCAATTTCGGTATTCTTTGTTAAAGCCAGCCATCACATCGCCTTTGCTATTGTAACCATCATCATGCTCGGCTATTTCAATCCATAAAGACCCGTCGTAGCCTCTAAACTCAAACCTGCCCGAATGATAGTTTACTCTCTCTTTGAGTGCCTTGCGGAATTGTCTTACCGAATAGGGGTTAAACCGTTCTATGGCATTGAGGGATATAATCTCTCCGTCAATGCGTGTGCCTGTTGTCAAATGGTTATCGTAACAATCTTTTGAAGTGTCTGCGACAAGACATTTGCGAACAAATGCCGAAGGGAATGTGGCGTGCGAGGCATAACGCTTAAACTTAGCCACAATGTTGCTCTCCTTGGGAGTATATAAGGCTATGCTTACCCAACAAGCGATAATAATGCTATCAATAGGATAGCCACGCTTTCTTGAACGGGGTGCAAACTCGCAGATTAGATTATTTTGAGATAAGAACAATCTTCTGCGCTCCTTGCCGTGGGGTGTTATGATGTCGTACACTCCGGATTTTCCTTTTATTGTGGATATGACTTCTTGATATTCCATAAAATATTGTTTTGTAATTGCTCCTGACAAATTGGTCGGAACAATTTTGGTTATTATATTTCTACACTTATTGTTGCTAAGATTACTTATTTCGTATAGAGAGCCATTCATCACGGCGTTGTCTGCACTCTTTGAGGGTATCAGCCACACAGGAATACAATTCTCCGTCGGTGTGACGGTAATCGTATTGATAGCGTTTCTTTCTCCGTGTGCGGTATCCGGTGTAAAACACCTCGTATTGTTCAGTGCCGGGAGTGGTGGTCGTACTTACTCCGTTAGCGGTCATTCTCGTTGTCATAATATTGTGGTTTTAGTATTCTACAATCAGTACCCGATATTCAAATGTTATTTCGGGGTTGGTTATCTTCCTTTGTTTCAGCCACAGATGATGACTGCTGTAGCCATAGACGAAGTATCGGTCAAGGTCGTACTTGTCGGCAAAATCGGCTACTATCTGCTGCAGGGTTTCCTCGCTGTCTGCATAGAGAATGTGGTTTACAAACTCTATGATGACTTCGGCTATATAGTCATCAAAGACGATAGTCGGATGTTCAAATGTCACTTTCATAATCGGTGGGGTTTATGACTACCGCCATATTTCGGGCGGTAGTCGGATTAAACATTTAGGCTGTCATTCGTGCCTTGATTAGTTTGGCGTTGGAGTTTACCAAATCCACAATTCGGTCGTGATATTCAGTGTTTTGGTTGTGCGCTCCTCGGCATTGTATCACTGAAAGGGTTTCAAGCGACACCTCCACGGTTTCAATCCGCTTGCCGTCAATTCTTGCCGACAATATGAGGGAGTCTTTTTTTGCGTAGTACATTGCTGTACCAACACAGATATGCTGGATATTTCCTTCCTCAACATATTCCTCCACGCTCTCCAATACTTTCACATCAATCTCGCCGTCAGAGATTACAAGTCCGAAGAATTTGGATTTGAGTTTGAGGAATCTATCCCCACGTCTGCGTTCCTCTATCGCCATAACCTTTTTGATATATGTATCGTGAGCCTGACGCAGATTGTCGGGGCAGATGTAGTGGGGATTATGAACATCTTTCTTGCAGGTCTGCAACATTTTGATATAGTCGCACCACAATCCCAAATCGGTTATCCCGTAATGGTGGCGTTTGGCTATCTTGTACGAAGCCCAGCACATACGGCAATCATAGGGATGGTTGAGAAAGTATTGGAATACTTGCCCGGTGTCGTTCTTCATCAGAGTTTCAAGTTGGGGCAGTGAGAGAAAACGGCTTATGCACCTCGCAGGTGACATATTGAAGAATTTGTTGCCAACAAAGTCAATATGCAGTGTGGAGATTATCTTCATTTTTGGATACATAGGAAATCTTCTCGCTATGTCTGCGAAAACATCATCCTTGCTCCGTATCTCCATAGGAGAGCCGTATGCGAAACAATCAAAATAGTAACTCATACTGCGTCTAAGTCCGATTACGGCACATTGACCATTTGGTGCTACCCAATAATGACCGATTTCCACAATGCTGTATTCGGCTTTCTTTCCCTTGCGCATTTCTGCAAATATGGTGAACATACGCAGGGTCTGGTATTTGCCGTGCATACCAAGCACGTTGAAATACATCTTATCGCTCACTTTCTGCTTTCGGGTGGTTTCAAGAGTGAGTTTCCTGCCACATCGGGGGCAAACGCATTTGTCCGATGTTTCCTCGCTGTGCCAAGTGTGTCCGCAGTCCATGCAGGTGGTATTGCCGCTTTGCAGACGGAAGGCGAAATGTTCAAAACACTCGTTTATCGCCCATTTCCTCTGCGCCTTTGTGACGGGGCGGAGTTTACGACTCTCTTTAAGTATATCCTTATGGAATTTGGTTGTAGGTTTCATTGCCTTATTGTTTAGCAGTCAAAAAGACTGGGTTGAACATCTTGTGCTTTCTTCTCGGCGGTCTTGGATCGGCGCATTTTAGCCATTTCTTCGTCACGGAGTTTGTTGATGGCGTCCTGCCGTGCCTGTTCCTTTTCTTCCTCGGTGAGTTCCACAACGTGATTAACCACCACCTGACAGTTGGGTATGTTGTCACTTACCTTGATTTCCGGCTCATCCCAAAAGTGCATTGCCCAGCCGAAGATTTCATCGTCGGTAAAACCGCAACAACCGCTTTTCTTTACCTCTCCGATGATAAACTGATTATGAGAAGCTTCTCATAATGCCTATTATGAGTAGAGTCATATTATGAGAAGTCCATTTCAAAGCTGCCTGATATTCAGGTGTCTATCATGGCTACTTATCAGATGGACTTCTCATAAAGATTTAGTGACCCAGTTGTTTAAGCCAGGTCAACAGGTTTTTGTCATTTTCCCATTCTCTTTCTGACATTTCAGATGTTGCTCCTTTATAAGCTTTCTCCAAGGCTTCCCGTTTGGCCTTGGAGTCTGCTCTTGCATAAACTCCGGTAGTAACTATCGAAGCATGGCCGAGGAAGTCCCTCAGGTCTACGATATGCATGGCTCCATTATGAAGGAGGTGCATGGCTCTGCTGTGTCTTATGCAGTGAGGGCTTATTCTTTGCGGGATCAGCTCCGGATTCAGATGTCTTGCCATGTCTGCATATCTTTTTAGTATGTAAGCTATCCCTTCTCTTGTAAGTTTTTCGCCCCTGGAGTTTTGGAACAAAGGCGATGTGTGAGAAACGAGCGATTTCTGATTTTCAGACATGTATTGTTTAATCAGAGATACCTGTTCCTTTGAAAGTGGTACTATTCGGGCTTTGTTCCCTTTGCCTACTATTTTAATCGTATATGGCTCCGACTGAATACGAAGACTGCCGACGATTAAGTCTGCCATTTCCTGCACTCTGGCAGCTGTATCGTACATCAGAGCCAAAAGTGCAAGATGTCTGCACCCCATCGAAGTCGATTGATCCGGCTGTTCGAGAAGAAGCTTTATGCCCTCAGGAGTAAGGTACTCCAACGCCTTTTTTCCTGTTTTGGCCTTAGGTATGGACATTATATTCTGCCATTGAGCAATGCGATCGACATCTCTATACATTAAAAAACGACAGAAAGACTTCATCGCCGCCAACCGATAATTGCGTGTCGCAAGACTGATGCCCTTCTCAGTCTCTATCCAGCGAAGATAATCGAGTATGTTTTCTCTTGTTATATGCTTGAGCATAATACGGTTGACATTTACAGACTTTTGCTTTTCCATAAAGATTATGTAGTCGATAAATGCCACCTTATACGATGCCAGCGTGTGCTTGCTCACATTACGGTCATGAGGGAGATATTCACCCATAAATGAGCTTAACCGGTTTGCGAAGTCTGTCTCAGTCATCATGGCTCTTTGATTTAGATGGATAGACAAACGCGTTAATCGCAGAACTGTCCCTTTCGATGTCGGCATATGTGTTTCGAGTAAGACGCACATAATATTCAGTGGCTTCCAGGGAATGGTGTCCCATGCTTGCAGACAAAACAGGGAGTGCGGCATAGATATTCATACCATTTCTGGTCATGTTGGCCAGGGCATGCACCGCATAAGTATGACGGAGGGAGTGGACACATGGTCCTCTGGACCGACCACCATACTGTATCCCGCATTTTTTCAACAATCTTCTGAAGTTGGCATACACTGCCTTGTCTGAGACGGGGGTGCCGTCTAGCTTTACAAACAGGTGATGCTCCGGATTTGTGAGTCCGGACAGCGGCATGCGGTTCCTGCATTCGATGTAGGCTCGGAGTACGTTCTTCATGGTGTCATGAAGGACTATTATTCTCTCCGCCTCTCTTTTTGTGGCGTGTATGAGTATGGTGCCGTCCTGCAGGTTGATGTCTTTGTTCCTGATTGAAATAGCTTCGCCCATTCTTAAACCGGCACTGTATAAAAGCCGGTAAATGGCAGGGAGCGCCATGAGTGGGGAGTCTGCGTTGTTTTTGTGTGCCCTTTGGCGGTCTATTTCCATCCATATGGATGAAAGTTCTGATTCTGTGAACACATATGGTGTAAATGTGCTATGAGGTCTTCTCATAGCTCTGGGGACATAGCATTTACAACCTCTGCGATTCATCAGAGTAAGAAGTTTTCTCCAGACCGAGACTTTGTTATAGACTGTTCTTTCACTCTCGTTAATCCTTGTTTTGAGCCAGTCGGTGATAAAATCCTCACTCACAGATGTGTCTTTCAGACCATAAGCGCATGCAAAATCATCAAAGGCTTTCAAGGTTCCGGGAAGATGTGTGTTGACTGCGCCGGCAGCCCGCTCCATTTCCATAAGTTGAGCCATATATGGAGCCAGAACACTTTTATAATCAGTGACGCTCATAAAATACCCCTCCTTTCTGATTATAGAATGTATCCGGCACAAGCGGTACTTCAAGTGCGCATTGCCGAAGCGATTCCATGTCTATGGACAGATAGCTCATAGTCGACTGACAGCTCTGATGGCCGAGCACCTCGGAGATGGTCTCTATCGGTGTCGATTTTTTCAGAAGCGCAGAGGCAAGAGAGTGTCTGAGTGAATGTAGACCATGATGCTTCCCTGCGACATTCACACCACTGAGTGCGATCAGTCTGTTTATCTGACTGCATACCGCATAGGCACTTAGGGAGGTATATGGGGGTCTGTGCAGTATGAATAAATTCACAGCCGACGATTTCGGACGACCATTCTTAAGATAATCTATTATGGCATTCCCGACTTCCGGCAGAAGAGGCAGCTCTATAAAATTGCCGGTCTTTACCATCTTTTTCCTGATAAGATTCTTCTCCCAGTCAATCTCATCAAAAGTCAACGTGGATATATCTGACGCACGAAGACCGAGCCTTGAAGCCAATAGGATGATCGCATAGTCTCTTTTCCCGAGAGCACAGTTGCGATTGACTGATTCCTCGATTTTTACGACATCCTCAGATGGATAGAACGAAGGGATTCTCTCTTTGCGCCTGACTTTGAAAGCGCGAAAAAACTCATCGAAGTCATTTGAGACTACTCCATGCTCATGCCAAAAAGACATAAGCATTCTGATTGAATATCTTGCGCTTACTTTATTGGAGCAAACTCCAATATAAGACACAATGTCCCCTTCTGTTATCTCCATTGGATATGCGAGAGCCTTGCCTTGAACCAGATATTCGAGGAAATAGCTTAGATTACGCTGATGGTGGACAATCGTCTTTTCAGCTCTGCGCAAACTTCTCTGTGAATCTATAAACTTCAGCATTTCCATGCCAATCGCTCCGCTAAAGTCATATTCCACAGGAACTTTGCTTGACCGTCTGATATGCCCGAGCAAAAGCATATCATTAAGCATCCGGACAGATCTGCGATATTCATTTACAGTTCCCTCAGTATATATACCAAGAGCCTGTATGGAACATAGATATTCATCCCCCAACGGAGGTGAATAATCATCAAGGCCCTTGCTCTTCAGATACTGCGCAATGCCACTGTTCCATCGTCTGACATGATTCCGTATGGATATTGCGGCATACCGAGTATCTCGGAGAAAAGCCTCACATCTCGAAATAAGATGCTGTAGATTCTCTTCTTTCATACATTTACCGTTGTGTTGTAGGGCAATATTACCCATGGTAAATATAGTTGTGAGAAGTTATTATGTCAAGTAATGAAAGGAGTTTACTGAAAATAAAGTGAAAACAGAAAGAACTGGAAAAATACTTCTCATAATATGACTCTACTCATAA
>Juniper_p1__coassemble_245_pt1 | contig 40606 bp, 36 predicted proteins | sample Juniper_p1__metabat2_low_PE_012 | metagenome-assembled genome bin Juniper_p1 | reverse complement strand
GGCTCATGTGTGACTCGGCGTCGGCAGTGCCCTGAGCCCAATGGTCGCCGTGGCGGTAGAGACCCTGGCATTCAACTTCGTAAACGCCCGAGGGGAGTTTGTCGGCCGCGATTTCCTGCGACACTTCCATTTCAGGGATATTGCCGCTCTGGATAGAGTGCCATGGCGACGCGCCGCCATAGACGTTGGCGCCGCCGATCAGGTTCCAGCTGTCCATGGGGAAGAACATATTGAAGCCGGGGTTGTCGATGAGGAAAGTCACATCAACGGGAGCGCCGACAGTGGCGGCGGGCACAGCCTCGGCAAGCTCCTCAGGGGTGACTATCTTCCACCAGAAGTTCTTGTCGGCGTGGTCGTAGTCGCCTTCGGCGTGGAGCCACATGTTGGTTTCGCAATATGTGGAGTTGTTGTTGACGGGCTGGTCAATATAGCCGAGAGCGCCGTTTTCGTCGGTGAAGAAGAAAGTGTTGGTCTGGCCTTCGACGGGCACGAAAGTCCACTTGTGGTTGTCGTTGCCGTCGAGCGAGAGCCAGCCGGCGAGGGTCTGCCTGCCTGTGGTGTTGTAGTTATACATCAGGCAGGAGCTGCCTTTGGCGTCCTGGGCTTTGAACTTCACGCCGGGGATGTCGAGGATGGGATGCACGCTCCAGTCGCCGCCTGCGTCGTAGAACTGGCGCTGGCCCACGTTGTAGAGGTAAAAGTCACCCTCGGGGAAGGGGGCCGAACCTTCAAAGCGGTCGTCGACACGGCGCGCTGCGGCGCGGCGACGGATAGTGCGCAGCCAGTTCACGGCGTTGTTGTAATCGTCGACGGAAGCGGCGTCGGCAAAAATCTGCTCGGCCTTTGAAATGTCGGTGCCTTCGGGTATGAGCGCTTTGGTCTTGTTATAAATGTCAATGAGGTTAACCGAGGCATAGGCCTGGTCGGTCATTGCGCGCAGGGCGTAGGCCACACGGCAGACTGTGCTGAAAGTGTTCTCGCCGATTTTCTCCTTAAGCCCCTGAAGTTCGGCAATCTTGTCGCTCATGCCGGCGATGGGCGCGCCCTTTTCGACTGCTTCATTGGCGGCGGCGATGATGCCGTCAATCCAGGCTTTCTGTTCCGTATAGTCTGCGGCGTCGGTCGACGCCTTGTATTTCAGCGAAATGCGGCCGATGACGTAGGAGTCCTCGGCGATGATGCGGAATTTGCAGAGGCCGAGCACAATCTGGCCGTCGTCACCGATGACGGCCGAAACGGGCCGGTTTTGGTAGCAACCGTTATGGAACGCGTAGGCGGCGTCGGCGAGACTCGTGGGGAAAAATACATTGTCAACCCCTTCGATAGATCCGTTGAAACCGTCCTGTTGGGAGTCGCGGGCTTCGTCAAAGAGATTTTTGAGCTGATGGCCGTCGGCGTTGATGTAATACCAGCCGGTGTTCTCAAACGGCCCGTTGACATTTTTTGACGCCCACACGTTGCCGTCGCGGTTGTAGCCCTCGACAGTGTATTCATAAGTGCCTGCGGGGAGACCCTGGATTACCAGCCAGCGGTCAATCTCCCCGGTGTTCCAGTATTCCATGGCGCGCCAGCCGTTGCCATAACCGCCGATGCCTGATTTGTCGGTGCCCTGCCAGCCGCACCAATTGTCGAGGCGGCAGTCGTGTTCGCTCATGTTGTAGCCGTTGACGAGCCAGGTGGCGTCGACGCCGTCGGCGTTATTCACGGCGTCGGCGACCATCTTGGCGAGGCGCTCCTCGCGGGTCACGAACTGCCATGTGCCGTTGGCGGCGTCATCGGAGGGGACAAGAAATGAGCAGGAGTTTGTGCCGGGATTCTCGGCCACGAAGAACTTGAAGGTGCCGTCGCCGTTGTCAAATTTCAATGTGTAGCCGACGTTCTCATTGTCGCTTTCGACGGGAGTGGGAACGAAATAGGTTGTGGTGCGGCCGTCATCGATGGAGCAGTCCATAAGGAAAGCGTTCCATGCCTTGTTGATTGAACCGCAGTTCCAGTACCAGCCGTAAAGCTCGATGCCGTCATCGACCGTGGTGCCTTCATGTACTTTGGCCTGGAAAAGACGGCCGATGTTCTTTGCGATGGCCTTTGATGTCCATTGGTCGGGGTAGTCACTGTTGGCGTCAATCCAGAGGCCGGTCTCCACGTTGTAAAGATAGTACTCGCCTTCTGCTACAGGCTCCGTGCCCTTGTAGGGAGAGTCGAAAGCCTGCATCGCGAGGGCGCCGCCGAGCAGCGCGCCCGAAATGAGTAAAAATTTTTTAATCAGGGAAATTTGAAATTTGGTTAATGTTTTGCTTTTGGTTATGAAATTCTTGTCGTACAAAAGTATACAAAAATCACAACGTTTTACCCCCTCCCTAAGTTAAATAATGTTAAAACTAATTTCCGATGATTTTAACCTCCGACAGCCCGCGGCAAAAACAAGAGATTGTTGTTCAGAAGTCGTTTGAACTTCCGGTAGCGCGCGGTCGGCGCCGGAGGCAGCCGAGAGGCTCTTTTTCATAAAAGAGCGGGGCGCGGAATGTCAGTGCACAAGGAGCTTTATGAGTCTGATCCGTCAGGTGATATTCTTCCTGCCGCTGATGCTGATGCTGCCCCACCGGTTCGGCCTCGACGGCATCTGGTACACCTTCCCCACATCCGATACGCTGGCCACCCTGGTGACCGTGGCACTGATGTGGCACGCACTCTGTCGCCTCCCCTCGGAGTGCCGCACTGCCGCCACCCCCGGCGACGGGCAATGAAAAGCTGTCAACTTGCGCGGTTCCCACCGCCCGTGACTCCACAATTGCATTCATAAAATCCCCAATACGGCGAAAATGGCAAAAAAAGAGGGGTGGGCTGTGGAAAAATGAAAAAAATTAGTACCTTTGCAGTCCGTATCTCTGCGCGCGGACGTGACGTCTCCGCACCGATATCATTATCCAATAAAAAAATGTGCGCGTAGCGCACAGCACTCAGTATTTAATTAACGTCAATGAAGAATGACCAGGTAACGGTGATGTTTGCCACTGAGGAGCATGCAAAGCATGCCGAACTCATCTGCAAGCTCATCTACGAGTCGGCCCTTCAGCGCGGCACGGGCATTGCCCGCCGTTCCCCCGAGTACATCATCAACAAGATTAAGGGAGGGAAAGCTGTCGTGGCGATGTACGGCGACCGTCTCATCGGCTTCAGCTACATCGAGAGCTGGGGCCATGGCGACTATGTCGCGACCTCGGGTCTAATCGTAGACCCCGAGTTCCGCAAGATGGGTCTTGCGGCGCGTATCAAGAACAAGACATTCGAACTGGCCCGACGACGATTCCCCTACGCCAAAATCTTCTCCATCACCACCTCGTTGCCGGTGATGAAACTTAACTCCCGTCTGGGCTACAAACCTGTCACGTTCTCCGAACTCACCACCGACGAGGAGTTCTGGAAGGGTTGCGAAGGGTGCAAGAACTACGACATCCTCACCCGCAACAACCGTCGCATGTGTCTCTGCTACGGCATGCTCTTCGACCCGGGGGCCGAAATGGAGCGCCAGTCGTGGATCACGCCTTACCGGACGTGGATCGCCAACAAATTCCGCAAGATCTTCCACGTGAAATAATTCACAACGTTAACACCCACTGAAACAATGGAACAGAAAAAGAAAGTGCTTCTCGCCTTCTCGGGCGGCCTCGATACATCCTTCGCAGTAAAATATCTCTCGGAAGACCTCGGCTATGAGGTTCACACCGCCATCGCCAACACCGGCGGCTTCTCCGACGAAGAGCTGGCGCGCATCGAAAAACGCGCCTATGAGCTTGGCGCCGCTTCGCACGCCACTCTCGACATCACCCAGGACTACTACGACCGCGCCATCCGCTACATGATTGCCGGCAACGTGCTCCGCAACGGCACATATCCCATCTCCGTGTCGTCGGAGCGCACGTTCCAGGCCATCGCCATCATCGAATACGCCAAGAAACTCGGCGTCGATGCCGTGGCACACGGCTCTACCGGCGCCGGCAACGATCAGGTGCGTTTCGACCTCACCTTCCAGATTCTCGCTCCCGAAATCGAAATCATCACCCCCACCCGCGACCTCACTCTCACCCGCGAGTATGAAATCGACTATCTGCGCCGCCATGGCGTCGAAGCCGACTACAAGAAACTCGAATACTCCATCAACAAAGGCCTCTGGGGCACTTCGATCGGCGGCAAGGAGACACTCCACAGCGAGCAGACCCTCCCCGAATCGGCCTACCCCTCGCAGGTGACCGCCCAGGGCGAGGAGACACTGAAACTCACTTTTGACAAAGGCGAGCTCACCGCCGTAAACGGCAAGAAATATGACAACCGCGTCGACGCCATCCGCGCCGTCGAGGCTGCAGGCTCCAAATTCGGCATCGGTCGCGACATGCACATCGGCGACACCATCATCGGCATCAAGGGTCGCGTAGGCTTCGAGGCCGCCGGTCCCGTGCTTATCATAGCAGCCCACAAGATGCTCGAGAAGCACACCCTCACCAAGTGGCAGCAGTACTGGAAAGACCAGATCGGCACATGGTATGGCATGTTCATGCATGAATCTGAATATCTCGAACCTGTGATGCGCGACATGGAGCGCTTCCTCGAAAGCTCGCAGGAGAATGTCAGCGGCACAGTCGAAATCACCCTCCGTCCGCTCAGCTATACCCTCGTGGGTGTCGAGTCGCCCTACGACCTGATGAAGACCGATTTCGGCGAATACGGCGAGGTGAACAAAGCCTGGACCGCCGACGACATCAAGGGCTTCACCAAGATTCTGGGCAACCAGATGAAAATATACTATAACGTTCAGAAACGCAACGGCCAATGATTCGCGCTGGCATCATCGGAGGCGCCGGCTACACAGCCGGAGAACTTATCCGCCTGCTGCTCAACCATCCGGAGACCGAAATAGCGTGGGTTCACTCCACCAGCAATGCCGGCAACCCCGTCAGCGATGTGCACGGGGGGCTTTTCGGCGACACCGACCTGGTGTTTTCCGACAGCTACGACCTCGGCAATGTCGATGTGGTGTTTCTCTGCTCGGGTCATGGGAAAAGCACCGAGTTCTGGCAGCAGAACCCTCTGCCCGCCACGCTTAAAGTGATTGACCTGGCGCAGGATTTCCGCGACGAATCGGCCGGATATGTCTACGGTCTGCCCGAGTGCAACCGCAGCCGTATAGCCGGTGCGCGCCTGGTGGCCAATCCCGGATGCTTCGCCACCGCCATACAGCTGGCCCTGCTCCCGCTGGCCGCTGCCGGCAAACTGCACGGCGACGTCAATGTCACCGGCATCACCGGTTCCACCGGTGCCGGAGTCAAGCCAGGTGCAACCACCCATTTCAGCTGGCGCAACGACAACTTGTCGGTCTACAAACCCTTTACCCACCAGCATCTTAAGGAGATAGGCATGACCCTGCAACAGCTCGAACCGGGCTGCGACGCGCAGATCAGTTTCGTGCCCGTGCGCGGTGACTTCCCCCGCGGCATCTTCGCCGTCACCACAGTCACCACCGACCCTGGTGCCGAGGAGGCCCGCAAGCTCTATGAGGATTACTACGCCACAGCCGCATTCACCCATGTGATGCCCCGCGCTGTCGATCTCAAACAGGTTGTCAATACCAACAAATGCCTGCTGCAGCTCGAAAAGAACGGCGACAAGCTGCTCATTGTGAGCTGTATCGACAACTTGCTCAAAGGCGCTTCGGGTCAGGCCGTGCAAAATATGAACCTGATCTTCGGCCTCCCCGAAAAGACCGGCCTGATGCTGAAACCGTCGGCATTCTAAGAGCCTTTTGTCAGACAAACTATTAGAGTCCTTGTCAGACAAGTTCTAAACAGACTCTACATTTTTTCAGAACGTTACAGATGAAACTTTTCGACGTATATTCATTATATGACATCGAGCCGGTGCGTGGCAAAGGCAACTACGTCTACACTGCCGACGGCACCGAATATCTCGATCTCTATGGCGGGCATGCCGTGATTTCAATCGGTCATGCCCATCCGCGCTATATCAAGGCCGTGAGCGAGCAGGTGGCCCGTCTGCCATTCTACAGCAACTCTGTCAAAAACTCGCTGCAGCAGCGGCTGGCCGACCTCCTCGGGGAGGTTTCGGGCTACGATGATTATCAGCTCTTTCTGGCCAACTCGGGCGCCGAAGCCAACGAGAACGCCATGAAGCTGGCATCGTTCACCACCGGCCGCAGCAAAATTCTGGCATTCGACAAGGCATTCCACGGCCGCACTTCGGCTGCTGTGGCTGCCACCGACAACCCCAAAATCCAGGCGCCGGTCAACCGCACTCCCAATATCGAGTTCGCGCCTCTCAACGACATAGACGCCGTGAAGCAGAAACTCGCCACCGGCGAATTCGCCGCCGTGATAGTCGAGGGAATACAGGGCGTAGCCGGCATCCGCATGGTCGACGACGATTTTCTGCAAAAACTTCGTGCGGTGACCCGCGAGACAGGCACACTGCTCATTCTCGACGAAATCCAGAGCGGCTATGGCCGCACGGGCCGCTTCTTCGCCCACCAGCATGCGGGCATCCGTCCCGACATCATCACTATGGCCAAGGGAATCGCCAACGGCTTTCCCATGAGCGGCGTGCTCATCGCACCTGAAATTCCCGCCGTCAAGGGCATGCTCGGCACCACTTTCGGCGGCAACCATCTGGCTTGCGCCGCCGCCATTGCCGTGCTCGAGGTTATGAAAGAGGAGCAATTGGTGGAAAACGCTGCTGAAATCGGCGATTATCTCCTTGACGAGCTGCGCAAACTGCCTCAGCTGAAAGATGTGCGCGGCCGCGGTCTGATGATCGGTATTGAAATCGAAGGCTCGGCGCCCGAGCTGCGCCGCAGGCTGCTTTTCGACCACCATGTGTTTACCGGCGGTGCCGGCGAGCACACCGTGCGTCTGCTGCCGCCCCTCACCATAGGCCGTGAGGAGGCCGACCGCTTCCTCACGGAATTCAAATCACTTCTGAGCGAATAATCATTCAAGGCTATGAAAAAATTCACCGACGTAAACGATATAGGGAACCTCGACAAGGCTGTTGCCGAAGCTCTTGAGATCAAGCGCGACCGCTTTGCGTTTCAGCATCTGGGCAAGAACAAGACCCTGATGATGATTTTCTTCAATTCGAGTCTGCGCACACGTCTGAGCACCCAGAAGGCGGCAATGAATCTCGGCATGAATGTGATTGTGCTCGACGTGAACCAGGGCGCATGGAAACTCGAGACCGAGCGCGGTGTGATCATGGACGGCGACAAAGCCGAGCATCTGCTTGAAGCCATCCCCGTGATGGGATGTTACTGCGACATCATAGGCGTGCGTTCGTTCGCCGGCCTCAAAGACAAGGCCGAGGATTATGAAGAGCGCGTGCTCGAGCAGTTTATCCGCTATTCGGGCCGTCCGGTCTTCTCCATGGAGGCTGCCACGCGTCATCCGCTGCAGAGCTTTGCCGACCTCATCACCATTGAGGAATACAAAAAGAAGAAGCGCCCCAAAGTGGTCATGACCTGGGCGCCCCACCCCCGCGCTCTTCCGCAGGCAGTGCCCAATTCATTCGCCGAGTGGATGAACGCCGCCGACTACGATTTCGTCATCACCCACCCCGAGGGGTATGAGCTTGACCCCCGTTTCGTTGGAAATGCCCGCGTGGAATATGACCAGCGCAAGGCTCTCGAAGGTGCCGATTTCGTCTATGCCAAAAACTGGAGTGCCTATGCCGATCCCAACTACGGCAAGGTGATCAATACCGACCGTTCCTGGACCGTCGACACCGAGAAGATGGCTCTGACCGACAACGCATATTTCATGCACTGCCTCCCCGTGCGCCGTAACATGATAGTCACCGACGATGTGATCGAATCGCCTGCCAGCATTGTGATTCCCGAAGCGGCCAACCGCGAGATTTCGGCTACCACGGTGCTCAAGCGCATGCTCGAATCGCTCCCGAAATAATCCGTGCCATGGATGTGAAAGTGTTTAAAATCGGGGGTAATGTCATCGACAACCCCGAGGCTCTCGACAGCTTTCTGGGCGAGTTCGCCCGTGTTGAAGGCCCTAAAGTGCTGATCCATGGCGGCGGCAAGGAAGCCACACGCCTGTGCAAGCGCATGGAAATCCCCACGCAGATGATCGATGGCAGGCGCGTCACCGATGCCGCCACTCTTGAAGTGGTCACCATGGTCTACGCAGGTCTTATCAACAAACGCGTGGTGTCGAAACTTCAGGCTCTGGGGTGCGACGCCATCGGACTCACCGGCGCCGATGCCAAAGTAATCACCGCCTCGAAACGCCCGGTGCGTCCAGTCGACTACGGTTTTGTAGGCGATATCTCGGTCAGCGGCGTCAACGGTCAACGCATTCTGTCGCTGCTTGAGGCAGGTCTTACTCCCGTTTTCTGTGCCATCACTCACGACGGCAATGGAAATCTGCTCAACTGCAATGCCGACTCCATAGCCTCGGCGGTGGCCAAAGGACTGGCGCGTTTGGCCGACACCGATCTGATTTTCTGTTTTGAACAGCCGGGTGTGATGCGCGACATCAACGACCCCGCATCGGTGATTGCATCCATCACCCGTGAAAGCTACGGCGCTCTGCGTGCCGAAGGTGTGGTCACCGACGGCATGATACCCAAGATCGAAAACGCGCTGGAAGCTGTCGACAGCGGAGTGCGCTCTGTCACCATCCGTCGCAGCGAAGGGATTCTAATCCCCGGAGGCACCCGCATCTCTCACTGAAAACCACATCTGTAATGGCCACACCCCTCGAAAAAGCCATAGATTTCCTGAAACGGCAGATAGCCGTGCCGTCGGTCTCGCGCGACGAGGCCGGCGCCGCCTCTGTCGCCGAGGATTTTCTTCGCGGGGGAGGTGCCACCGCGGTGCGATATGACAACAACGTGGTGGCATGGGGCGCTCCGTATCGCCCTGAGCTACCTACACTTATGCTTAACGCGCACCTCGACACGGTGCGCCCGGCATCGACTTACACTTTCGACCCCTTCACCCCGCAGCAGCGCGACGGCTGCATCTACGGACTCGGCTCAAACGACGACGGCGGCTCGGTTGTGGCTCTCGCCACCGTGTTCCTGGAATTGATGCCGTTGGCATCGCAACTCCCTTTCAATCTGCTCCTTGCCCTGTCGGCCGAGGAGGAAGTCGGGGGCGAAAGGGGCATGCGCGGCCTGCTGCCGCAACTGCGATCCGAGGGCTTCGGCATCGATATGGCGATAGTAGGGGAGCCGACCGGTCTGCGGGCCGCTGTGGCCGAAAAAGGGCTTATAGTGCTCGACTGCGTCACCCGCGGCGTCAGCGGCCATGCCGCCCGCAACGAGGGGGTGAACGCCATCTACCGCGCTCTCGACGACATCCGCTCGTTGCTCGCGTTCCGTTTCCCCCGCGAGTCGGCTGTGCTCGGTCCGATAAAGGTAAACGTTACAATGATCGATGCCGGCACGCAGCACAACACCATTCCCGACGAGTGCCGCTGGGTGGTCGATGTGCGTCCTACCGACGCATTCTCCAACCTGGAAACAGTGCGGCTGCTCGCCGGCGCGCTTTCGCCACACACCACCGCCACTCCGCGCTCCACCCGCCTGCAGGCTTCGGCCGTTCCACCCGACCATCTTCTGCTGAAAGCCGTGAAAGCAGCCGGGATAGAGACTTTTATCTCGCCGACGACATCCGACATCTCGCAAATGGGTGGTCTCCCTGCCATTAAAATCGGACCGGGTGAATCAGCCCGGTCGCATTCCGCCGATGAATTTATCCGCATCGACGAGGTGGCCGATGCCATCGAGGTCTATCGTAAACTTATTCTCAACCTCTCTGAAATAATTAGAAACCGATGAAACTTTGGGACAAAGGCTTCGAGCCTGACAAAATGATTGAGGAATTCACTGTGGGAAACGACCGGCAGCTCGACCTGCGCCTGGCCCACTACGACGTGGAAGGCTCCATGGCGCATATCCGCATGCTCGAGTCGATAGGTCTGCTGCAGGCTGATGAGCTGGAGAAGCTGCTTGCGGCTCTAGCCGACATACGCGAAGCCATCGACCGCGGCGAGTTCACCATCGAGGAGGGCGTTGAGGATGTGCACTCGCAGGTTGAGTTCATGCTCACCGCACGTCTGGGCGACCTCGGCAAGAAAATCCACTCGGGCCGCTCGCGCAACGACCAGGTGCTCGTCGACCTCAAACTGTTCATGCGCGACGAGCTGAAGAAGATTGCCGAAGCTTCGGGACATCTTTTCGACCGTCTGCAGCATCTCAGCGAGCAATACAAGGATGTGCTGATGCCCGGCTATACCCACCTTCAGGTGGCGATGCCATCGTCGTTCGGCCTCTGGTTCGGCGCCTATGCCGAGGCTCTTGCCGATGACATGCAGATGCTTCTCGCTGCCTACAACATTGCCAACCAGAACCCTCTCGGTTCGGCCGCGGGCTACGGGTCGTCGTTTCCCCTTAACCGCACCATGACCACCGAACTGCTTCATTTCGCCGACATGCACTACAATGTGGTGGCAGCCCAGATGAGCCGCGGCAAGACCGAACGCGCCGCCGCCATGGCCATCGGTGCCATTGCATCCACCCTCGGCCATCTGGCCATGGATGTGTGCATGTGGATGTGCCAGAATTTTGGTTTTGTGAAGTTTCCCGACGAGTTTACCACCGGTTCTTCCATTATGCCGCACAAAAAGAATCCCGACGTGTTCGAGATAATGCGCGGCAAATGCAACCGCCTGCAGTCGGTGCAAAACGAGATAGCGCTGCTCACCGCCAACCTTCCCTTAGGCTACAACCGCGACCTGCAGCTGCTAAAAGATATTATTTTCCCTGCCACCACCGAGATGGTCCAGTGTCTCGACATGGCCTCGTTCATGCTCGAGCATATTCAGGTCAACACCGACATCCTTTCCGATCCCCGTTATGACTATCTGTTCACCGTGGAGGATGTCAACCGTCTGGCTCTTGGCGGCATGCCTTTCCGCGATGCCTACAAGACTGTGGGGATGCAGGTGCAGCGCGGCGAATACCGTCCAACAAAGTCGGTTCATCACACCCACGAAGGCTCCATAGGCAATCTCTGCAACGACCGCATTGCGGCCAAGATGCGCCGCATACTTGATAAATTCGCTTAACCGAATTCCATTTATAACCAAAATATCATGAAAAAATTACTCACTTTTGCTGCATTTGTCATGGCCGTCATCTGTGTCATGGCGCAGGACAATGTCGCTTCGAAGTTTCCCGAGTTCCCCGGCTCGATAAAAATTGATCTCTGGCCCGACGGCGCTCCCACGAAGACCGGCCGCGAGGGCACACTGCCTGTGGTGAATCCAACATGGGCAGAGAATGTGACGCAGGCGGAACTGTTTGTCTATCCTGCCAAAAAGCCTAACGGTCAGGTGCTGCTCATTGCCCCCGGCGGTGCCTACATCGGTCTGGCCTACCGAAATGAGGGGCACGATTTCGCCCAATGGCTCAATGACATGGGCGTGACGGCGGCTGTGCTGCACTATCGCATGCCCAACCATCATCGCGAAGTGCCTCTTGAAGATGGACGCCGCGCAATCGAACTTATCCTGGAGCATGCCGCCGAGTGGGGCGCCGATCCTGCCCAGGTGGGTGTGATGGGATCCTCGGCCGGCGGTCATTTCGCTGCCACGCTGGCTACGCTCTATGGTGATACCAAGTGGCGTCCGGCATTCCAGATACTGTTCTATCCGGTGATTACCATGACTGAGGCCACCCACGGCGGCTCACGTGAAAATCTCCTCGGCGAGGCTCAGACCCCCGATAACATATTCCATTATTCACTTGAAAACCAAGTGAACGAACAGACACCGCCCGCTCTGCTGCTGTTGGCTTCTGACGACACCATTGTGCCGCCGGTAAATTCCTACAACTATGCTGCCGCTCTCACCGAAAAGCATGTGCCCGTCACCATGCTGGTGCTTCCGAAAGGCGGACATGGCTTCGGCTTCGCTGATCAGCCCTACAAGCACTTGTGGCAGGAGGTGATGGCTGATTTCCTGGCCTCACAGCGTCGCTGACATTAATATGAATCCCAATCTGCGCTTTACAACCCTTTTTGCCATGTTCTGTTGCTTCTTCGCGGCGATAGCCGGCGAAGAGCATGACCAGTTCCCCGACACTGTGTTAAACTTCAATGAGGTGGCAGTGGTTGCCCGACGGCAGCCGCTTGCCTCCGCACAAAGTATTTCGGGGGTGGAGTTGCAGAAACTCTCCTCAACCTCGATCGCCGACGCCCTGAAATATTTCGCCGGCGTGCAGATCAAGGATTACGGAGGTCTTGGAGGTCTGAAAACCATCAATGTGCGATCGCTCGGTGCGCAGCATGTGGGCGTGTATATTGACGGGGTGCGTCTCACCAACGCTCAGAACGGCACCATCGATTTGGGTAAATACTCTCTCTCGACGCTCGAATCTGTGTCGCTCTTCAATGCAAACCGACTCGACCAGTGCCAGTCGGCATCGGAATATGCGTCGGGCGCAACGGTCTATCTGCAGTCGCGTCGCCCTACCTCCGATTCGCTGACGGTGCTGGGCGGCATCGGTTCCTTTCACTCATACCGCGGCCGGGTCAACGCCCAGATCAGCCGCCGCACATGGAGCGGATTCATCGATGCCGAATATGTGAACTCTAAGGGCGATTACCCCTTCCGTTACAAATCGCAGTGGGAGGACACGGTGGGGGCCGCCGTAATTCAGATATTGAGTACGGACGTCTCGAGGCTGTGGTTTTCAGTCACGACTTCTCGGCGCACGCCTATTGGTATCTCTCGGAACGCGGTTGCCCCGGAGGCATTGTGCGCCGTCTCTCCGACAAATACACAAACGTGGCCCGCGAATGGGACCAGGACGTGTTTGTGCAGGGTACGTGGAACCACAGTTTCAACTCCATGCACCGTCTTAAGGCCACAATGAAATATGCCCACGAGTATCTCCGCTATCGCACCAAATATCCCGAGAACCAGAATACCGCGCGTGTCGACAATCATTATTACCTTAATGATGCCTATGCGGCGGCATCCTATTCTTTTACTTTGCGAAGCTGGTTAAACGTGAATGTGGGGTATGACGCCCGCATGTCGTGGCTCGACGCCGACCTCAAGCGGTTCCACACTGTCCGTCGCCTCGATCAGAAGGCGGTTGCAGCCCTGCAACTCAACTGGAAAGGTGCCCGGCTGGCGGCTTCTGCGCTCTATCAGCATTATAAAGATCACACCATCTATCGTGCCGGCGCCGCCGAACCTCTCAGCAAGGTCACCCCGTCGGTCACCCTCGGCTATTTCTGGCGCGGACTGCAGGCACGTCTGTGGTACAAACAAATCTTCCGCGCGCCAACGCTGAACGATCTGTATTACACTCAGGCCGGCAACCGTAACCTCAAGCCGGAGTTTACGCGTCAATGGAATCTGGGACTGCAATATGATTTCGCCTCGCCTCACTGGTTTGCATCGGTGCAGGCCGACGCATATATCAACCATGTGGACGACCGCATCGTCTGCCTCCCGATAAAAGGCACCTACACATGGTCGATGATGAACTATGGCGAAACCTACTGCCGCGGCCTTAATGCCACCGTCTCGGGCCGGTTCAACACCGGCGACTGGACGTTCTCGCTCCTGACATCCATCACCTGGCAGCGCGACCTCAACCGCACCGATCCCGATAACCCCGACACTTACAATAAGCCGATCTGCTATGCTCCTGCATTCTCATGCGGTATCACAGGTATCGTAGGATGGAAATGGCTGTCGCTTACCGTTTCCGACCTTCACGTCTCGGAAAGGATGTGGAGCTACGCCGACCCCGAAGATATTCTAAAACCATACGACAACGTGGATCTGCGTCTCACCGCCAACTGGTGGCGACTCTCGGCATCGTTCGAAATCAATGACCTCCTCGACGAGCAATATGAGCATGTGCCACGCTACCCCATGCCCGGTCGTCAATACCGTTTCACCCTTTCCTACGCCCTCGGCGGCCGATAACCCCCAGCTTATTTCCTCACCTTAATAGCTGCAAAACATCCCGCAAAACAGAAAAAGCATAGGATAAAAGCATAGGATAATTCATAAAATTTTTCCCTCTCGGAAAAAATCACTACCTTTGTAACCGGAAATAACTACTGTTAAGGTCGGTTTGGTAGCTCAGCTGGATAGAGCAACTGCCTTCTAAGCAGTCGGTCGGGGGTTCGAGTCCCCCCCAAATCACCGAGCGCCGCATCCGCGGCGCTTTTTTTGTATATTTTGCGAGATTTACAATTATAAGTATAAGCAATGTGACTTCATCTTATAATGATTGTTGTGACATGTTTGTCGTTGTGTACTGCCTGTAAAGATCATTCACATGATGACAGATTGTCTCCCCGCGAAGAATTAGATGAGCTTATCGACATGGTGCCCGGTACGGTAGGAACAAGAAGTCTCCACCCTTTTCGCCAACATCTCGAAATGGGTATATTATTATTGTAAAGATAGCTGAAAGTAAAATGATTGTCAGCTGTTAAAGCGCATGGAAGTGGGCTGAGATAGATCCTCTGACACTGATTGCGGGTAATGTCATCATAAAGTTTGTGTGTCTGCGTCTGTTTATCATTTACGCACAGTAGAGAGGGGCGGCACTGAAGCTTAGTGTCGAGGACCGATTCAGGAGATTCGAGGAGGCCGCTGTCATCTGGCCGGTGGCGGGGTTTAGTCTGTTTATTTAAGTCGCCGTCAGTGTCTTTGTCCTCATCTGGGAAAAAGGTTATGGTGGTTTCGAAGATAGGGTCGTCGCCGTGCTCTTTTGCTTCGACTAACATAACCCAGCAAACGAAAAGCGTGAATATCACAAATCCGTATCCGACTATTTGAGCGATGATTCCTAATGCTTGATCAATGATTTCTTCCATAACGAACCAGAAATGTTTCTTTCGCAAATATAACAAAATAAAAATAACGATCCAAAGAAAGTCGCTGTTATTTTGTTATTTCCGCTTTTTACCGTGAAGACGGCGTGCCGGAGGAAAAACTGGATAGAGTTTCCGTAAAATCAAAATATAACTTTATGTGAAAAAGTTGCTTATTGAATGCTTCGTGAAAAAACATAAATCCTCTGTAACTCAGACGGTTACAGAGGATTTAAAGTACCCGGACCCGGGCTCGAACCGGGATGGATTGCTCCAACGGTGTTTGAGACCGTCGCGTCTACCGATTCCGCCATCCGGGCATTTAGAGTAAGGAATCTATGTTGATTTGTTCTTAGCCTTTAAGAGGTGTCGCGAATTTGCCTTGACTGTGTCGCGAACTGCCTTGACGGTGTCGCGAACTGTCTTTACAGAAGTGCTGCGAACTTGCCTTGACGGTATTGCGGGTGCAAAGTTAGAAAGTTTCCCGTTAATTGGCAAATGTCGGCTATAAAATATCAGCGGGTGAGGACGATTTTTTTGTCGGAGGCGATGCGGCGCATGTTCAGGATTGCATAGCGCATGCGCCCCAGGGCGGTGTTGATGCTCACGCCGGTGGCTTCCGCGATTTCTTTGAACGACATGTTGCGGTAGAAGCGCATGTCGAGTACTTCGCGCTGTGCTTCGGGTAGCGATGCCATGATGCGTTTAACATCGGTGTGTATTTGCGAGGTGACGAGAATGTCTTCTACGTTTTCGTCGGCGAGTTCGCGTCGGTTCAGCACGTCGGATTCTTCCTGGTCAGCCGAGACGGTGTTTTCGCTTTTGGTCTGACGGAAGAAGTCGATTATAAGGTTATGGGCAATGCGGGTGATCCATGCAGAGAATTTGCCGGAGTCGGTGTATCGGTTCTGCTTGATGGTTGCGATTGCCTTGACGAAAGTCTCCTGAAAGATGTCGTCTGCAACATCTTTGTTTTTGACGATGTTGAATATGTAGTTGAACACACGGTTTTGATGTCTGCGCAGCAGGGTGTCGAAAGCTTCGTTGTTCCCGTTGGCGTAGGCATTGACCAGCATTTCGTCGGTCATCCGATTTAGTTTTTGCATTTTCAGTAGTGAGATTTGATTAGGTAGAGCTAAAATCGATAGGCGAGTAGGTTAAGTTGAGTGATATAGGTTTAGTATTAAAAGTGACCCGGATCTGCCGGGATAGGCTGATGGATGATTGTCTGGTTTATTTTTTCTAATACAAAGGTAGTGGTTTTCTTTGATATGACCAACAGTTTGTGCTTAAAAGTGCGGATCTTTAAAGATTATTTGCGTTTCGCGGGCAATAATGGAGTGGCGGAGCCGTTGCAGTATGGCCTGAGCCATCCGGGATGGAATGACCGGATGGTGAAATGTGAAAAATTGGAAAAATAGGGGCCGGGAGTCATACTAAACGGCTTCCCAATGCGTTATAAAGATGTAATCATTCTTCACATTATCTACGCCCTAACTTAACATGTCAGGCCTATGAAAGATAATTCTACTCCTATTTTACCTCTTACTCCCTCTCCAATGAACAGAGCTGCTAAATGCTCGCGCGGCGGTAGTGATCTTACTCCGCGCCGGCAGACTCTCGCGCTGCTCCGACAGTTTGCCCGAGCCTACAGCTGCGTTACGACCCTGCCGCCCACGCTTGGCGCCATTGTTGCAAACTGATCGGGAGTCATAATGGACTGTTCCGATTGCTGCCGAAGGGGTAGGGAATCAGGCTCCCTCCTCTTCGGCTTCGATTTTAGAACGCGCTCATAGAGCTTTTTCTGACGTTGTGAATGGCTTCAGAGCCGATTTGATGCACAAAATGTTAAAATAGGGCGAATTAATTGACAAAAGTTAAGAAATAAGGGGATTTTTCGCTAACTTTGCTGCTCCAATAGAAGTTTCACCGGTTAAGCGGAAGGCCCGGGCGGTCGCCGCCAACCATTTTTTTGAACATTAATCTATGTTAAGGATTGCAATTCAGGCAAAGGGAAGACTCAACGAAGACTGCGTGACGCTGATGAACGACAGCGGAATAACCATATCAGGCGGTAGCCGCAAACTTATGGCTCATGCCAAAGGGTTTCCGATGGACGTGCTCTATCTGCGCGACGACGACATCCCGCAGGCCGTTGAGATGGGAGTGGCCGATATAGGCATCGTAGGTCTCAATGAGCTTGAGGAGAAGGGCGCCGAAGTGGATGTGATCATGGAGCTTGGGTTCGGCGAGTGCCGCATTTCGCTGGCAGTGCCCCGCGAGGCTGACTATCAGGGCCTCGAATGGTTCAATGGCCGCCGGATTGCCACCAGCTATCCCCGCATACTCCGCCGTTTTCTCGACAATAACGGCATCAATGCCGAGATTCACGAAATTGCCGGTTCGGTTGAGGTCGCTCCTGCCGTAGGGATGGCCGACGCCATATTCGACATAGTCTCGAGCGGCGGCACCCTGGTGCAGAATGGCCTTGTGGAGGTCGAGCAGGTGCTTTATTCACAGGCCGTACTTATCGGCAACCGCAATCTCGATGAGTCAAAACTCGCCGACCTTAAGAAACTGCAATTCCGTTTCTCGTCGAACATCGACTCCCGCGACATGAAATATGTGCTGATGAATCTCCCCGCGGCGTCGGTCGACAAGGCCGTGGCTATGCTCCCGGGCATGAAAAGCCCCACGCTGCTGCCGCTGGCCGAGGAGGGATGGTTCTCGCTCCACGCCGTCATCGCCAAGGATGAACTCTGGGAGAAAGTGGAGATGCTAAAAAGTGTCGGCGCCGAGGATATCCTTGTGCTTCAGGTAGAAAATATCATCCGTTGAAAACAGCATAGTCAATGGAAACCGTAATAAATCCCCCGCGGCAGCAATGGGCTTCGCTCGTGCGCCGCAACATCACCGACGCCGCCACTGTGGCCGAAGCTGTCGATGCCATCATTGAGCGCGTCAGCGCTGAAGGCGACGCCGCCCTGCGCGACTATGCGCTGAAATTCGACGGCAGCCATATCGATACTCTCGAGGTTTCGCAGGAGGAGATTGCCGCTGCCGGCGATGCTGTCAGCTCCGACGTAAAGAGGGCCATCGCAACCGGCATTGCCAACATCAAGGCGTTTCATGCCGCCCAGCTTCCGCACGAGGTGAAGGTCGAGACCATGCCGGGTGTCACCTGCGTGCAACGCGCGGTGCCTCTGCAGCGTGTAGGTCTATATATCCCCGGCGGACAGGCACCGCTCTTCTCCACAGTGATGATGCTGGCCGTGCCGGCCCGCATCGCCGGATGCCCCGAGGTCATCCTTTGCACACCGCAGAGTCACGACCGCCCCATAGCGCCAGAAATCCTGTATACAGCCCGTGAATGTGGCGTCAGCAGGATATATCGTGTCGGCGGCGCGCAGGCCATAGCCGCCATGGCTGTCGGCACAGATTCCATCGCACGAGTCGATAAAATCTTCGGCCCCGGCAACCGCTTCGTCACCCGCGCCAAGCAGGTGCTGTCGCAGCGTGTGGCCATCGACATGCCTGCCGGGCCCAGCGAAGTGCTGGTGATGGCCGACGATAGCTGCAACCCCATGTTTGTGGCCGCCGACATGCTCTCGCAGGCCGAACACGGGCCCGACAGCCAGGCCATCTGCGTGTGCTCCTCGACAGAAACCGCCGCCGCCGTGCGCGATGCTGTGGAGCTGCTCAAAAAGCGCCTGTCGCGCACCGATTCCATCGAGAAATCACTGTCGCACAGCCGTATAATCGTGCTCCCCTCCACCGACGACATGATCTCGTTTGTCAACAGCTACGGCCCCGAACACCTGATCATCTCCATGCACTCCCCCTGGGAGGTGGCTGCGCGTATCACCGCCGCCGGGTCGGTATTTATCGGCAATTATTCACCCGAAAGCGTCGGGGATTATGCCTCCGGCACCAATCACACCCTCCCCACCAACGGCTGGGCGCACTCGTTCAGCGGCGTGAATATCGACAGCTTCATGCGCAAAATCACATATCAGCAGCTCACTCCTGCCGGACTGACATCGCTCGAGCCGGCCATCGTGGCCATGGCCCGTGCCGAAGGACTCGACGCCCACGCCCTGGCTGCCGAGATCCGCATCACCGATCAACCGGAATAACATCTCTGAATCATCGCATTATGAACCGGAAAAATCCGCTACAATATGTGCGCCCCAACATCCTCGCGCTTGAGCCTTACAGCACCGCGCGCGACGAATTCACAGGAGGCGACATATCGGTCTGGGTCGACGCCAACGAAAATCCATTCAACAATGGCGTGAACCGGTACCCCGACCCCCATCACCGGAAACTCAAAGAGGTAGTCGCTTCGCTGAAAGGCTTTCCCGCCTCACAGATATTTCTCGGAGGAGCCGGCAGTGACGAGGCCATAGACCTCACATTCAGGATTTTCTGTACACCGGGCAAAGATAACGCCATAGCCATCTCGCCCAGCTACGGAGTATACCGCGTGTCGGCTGCGATCAACGATATTGAGTTGCGCGAGGTGCGCCTCAACGACGATTTCTCACTCCCTGTCGATCGCCTTCTCGAGGCTGCCGACTCCAGTTCGAAACTCATGTGGATCTGTTCACCTAACAATCCCACCGCCAACGCATTCGCACGCGCCGATCTGTTGCGCCTGTGCGACGAATTCGACGGTATGGTTGTTGTCGACGAGGCCTATGTGGATTTTTCGGAGGAAGGCTCGCTCCGCGACTGCATAGCCGCTCACCCCAATCTCATCATACTTCAGACTTTTTCCAAAGCCTGGGGAATGGCCGGGCTGCGTTTCGGAATGGCGTTTGCCACCGCCGAAATCATAGCCATTTATAATAATGTGAAATATCCCTACAACATCAATGGTCCAACGCAGGACGCACTGATAGAGCGCATTACCGCCACTGCCCCCGAAGTAGGGCGCATGGTTGATGAAATCACTGCCGACCGGCGGATGCTTTCCGACGGCTTGAGCCGGTGTGCGTGTGTGAAACATGTCTATCCCTCCGACGCAAATTTCCTGCTGGTGAAAGTGACCGATGCCGGCGCTATTTATGATTATCTTATAGCCAACGGCGTGATAGTGCGCAACCGCTCCTCGCAGCCCGGATGTGCCGACTGCCTGCGAATCACCGTGGGCACGCATGATGAGAATCTTCGCATTCTCGATTTGATGCGCGCCTATTTATGTAATTGACCGGTGCCCTCGTGTAGGTAACATTTATCATTAAATTAGCTCAAAGTTGAAAAAAGCCATATTCATTGACCGCGACGGTACAATCATCGCCGAACCCGCCGACGAGCAGATCGACTCGCTGGAGAAGCTCGAGTTCGTGCCCGGAGCCATCACGGCTCTGCGGATGCTTGCAGGAAAGGGCTACGAGCTGGTGATGGTCTCCAATCAGGATGGCCTCGGCACCGATTCGTTTCCCGAGGATACATTCTGGCCCGCCCACAACAAGATGCTCGCCACTCTGGCCGGCGAGGGTGTGTGTTTCGACGATCAGCTCATCGACCGTTCGTTCCCGGCCGACAATGCACCCACGCGCAAGCCACGCACCGGCATGCTCGGAAAATATATGGATGGCAGCTATGACCTTGCCGCCTGCTATGTGATCGGCGACCGCCATACCGATGTGGAGCTGGCCCGCAATCTCGGCGCACGCGGCATCTTCCTGGGAAAGCCCGACGACGCGCCCGAAGGCACGCGTCTGGCCACTACCGACTGGCATGAGATCGCCCGCCACATACTCACGGGCGACCGCACCGCCACTGTGAGTCGGCATACATCGGAAACCTCGATCGACGTAACCGTCGACCTCGATACTGCCGAAGGGTCGGCTGTCGACAGCGGTCTGAAATTCTTCGACCACATGCTCTGGCAGATACCGCACCATGCGGGAATCCGTCTCGACCTGGTATGCCGCGGTGACCTTGAAGTCGACGAACACCATTCGATGGAGGATGTGGCTATCGCCCTTGGCGAGGCCCTTACCCTGGCTTTGGGGGATAAACGCGGCATTGAACGATATGGCTTCGTGCTCCCCATGGACGAGAGCCGCGCCATGGTGCTCATTGATCTGGGCGGGCGCGCCGACTTCGACTGGGATGTGCCCTTTACCCGCGAATATGTGGGAGACACACCCACCGAGATGTACCGCCATTTCTTCCACACGCTCTGCGTGGCCATGAAATGCAACCTCCACATACAGGCACGCGGCGAGAACAACCATCACCTCATCGAAGGGGTGTTCAAGGCATTTGCCCGCGCACTGCGCATGGCTGTTCGTCGCGATCCGTTCTCATATTCACTCCCCTCAAGCAAAGGCATCCTATGATAGCTATAATCGATTACGACATGGGCAACATCCGCTCCGTGGAAAATGCCCTGCACCGGCTCGGCGCCGAGTATAAGCTGACCGCCGACCCGGCTGAAATCCGCAAGGCCGACCGCGTGATTCTTCCAGGCGTGGGCCACTGCGGTCAGGCTGTAGAGAATCTGCGCGAGCGCGGACTTGTGGATGTGATCAAGGATCTGCGGCGCCCCGTGCTCGGCATCTGTGTGGGCATGCAGGCCATGTGTCGCCACACCGAGGAGGGGGATGCCGACGGTCTCGGCATCTTCGACGCGCGCGTCACCCGATTCGACGATTCCCTCGGACTCAAAGTGCCCCACATGGGTTGGAATCAGATTTCAAATCTCGACAGCAAGTTGCTGCGCGACATCCGCGGCGGCGAATATGTCTATTTTGTCCACAGCTATTACGCCTCGCTCGGGCCCGACACCATTGCCACCACCACCTATGGCTCCGTGATGTTCTCGGCAGCACTGAAATATGAAAACTTCTACGGCACCCAGTTCCACCCCGAAAAAAGTGGCGATGCCGGTAGCCGGATTCTTTCCAATTTCTTGAAAATCTGATCAATATGTCTACAGTTGTAATTCCCGCCATTGACATAATCCAGGGGCGCTGCGTGCGTCTGAGCCAGGGCGACTACGCCAGCAAGACGGTCTACGATGTAGACCCCTGCGACATGGTCCGCCGCTTTGTCGACGCCGGATTTCCCCGTGTACATGTCGTGGACCTCGATGGCGCCAAGGCCGCCAGCCCGCAGAACCTTGCCACGCTTGAGAAAGTGGCCTCCGTGCCGGGCACACGCATTGAATGGGGCGGCGGTATCAAGGATTCTCAGGCTCTCACCGATATCTTCTCGGCCGGCGCGTCGTATGCGGTGGTCGGATCCATAGCGGCCCGGCAACCCGATGTCATGGCCCGATGGATCAGGGAATACGGACCCGACCGCATGATTCTCGGTGCAGATGTCCGCAATGGCCGCGTGGCCGTCAGCGGATGGCAGGAGGAGATGCAGCTAACCATAGAGGATCTGATACTGAGGCTTCTGCCCGATGGTCTCACACAGGTTATCTGCACCGAAATCTCACGCGACGGTATGCTTGCAGGCTCTGCCGTGGAACTCTACCGGCAACTGATGGAGCGTTTCCCGCAGGTGATTTTCACTTCGTCGGGTGGCATAGGCTCGTTGGCCGATGTGGAGGAGGTGGCCGCCGCAGGTGTTCCACGCGTGATTGTCGGAAAAGCGCTCTACGAAGGCCGCGTTACACTTGAACAGCTTCGCCCCTTTGCCGGCGATGCCGTCTGATAAACTGAAAATCAATACGCAATGTTAGCAAAACGCATAATACCCTGTCTCGACGTAAAGGATGGCCGCACCGTGAAGGGTGTCAATTTCGAGGGGCTGGCCGATGTCGGAGACGCCGTGGAGCTGGGCGCCCATTATGCCCGCGAGGGTGCCGACGAACTGGTGTTTCTCGACATCAGCGCATCGCGCGAAGGACGTGGCACATTCACCCGTCTGGTCGAACGCATAGCCGACCGCATCAATATCCCTTTCACCGTGGGAGGTGGCATCTCTACGGTCGACGACGCGGCGCGCCTGCTCGATGCGGGTGCCGATAAAATCACCGTCAACAGTGCGGCTGTGGCCCGTCCGGAGCTGATTTCTGAAATCGCTTCGCGCTATGGCTCGCAGTTTGTGGTGGCAGCTATCGATGCCAAACTCACCGACGACGGCATCTGGCACGTTACCACCCATGGCGGATCGCGCTTCTCCGATCGCGAACTTTTCAGCTGGGCGGCTGAAGTGCAGGAGCGTGGCGCCGGCGAAATCATGTTCACGTCGATGAACCATGACGGCACGCGCTCGGGCTATCCCTGCGACGTGTTCGCCCGGTTGGCCGACGGTCTTTCCATCCCGGTTATCGCATCGGGCGGAGCCGGGAGCGTGGACGACATTGCCGACGTGCTCGACCAGGGCAAAGCCAATGCCGCCCTTGCCGCTTCGATCTTCCATTACGGAGAAATCTCGATAGGGGAGCTGAAACGCCGGCTGGCAGAAAAAGGAATTGCGGTGCGCCTGCCCGGCTGATCTCCGATATGCCGCAATACACTCACACAATCTTTCACCAGAAACAATCAGATGAACAACATATCTTTTGACGATTTCAAACTCGACAAATGCGCCGACGGCCTTCTCCCGGTGATCGTGCAGGACGCCGGCACTCTGCGCGTGCTCATGCTCGGCTACATGAACCGCGAGGCTTTTGACAAAACCGTGGCCACCGGCAACGTCACTTTCTGGAGCCGCACACGCAACCAGCTGTGGACGAAAGGGGAAACTTCGGGACATTTCCTGAAACTTGTGGAGATGTATGTCGACTGCGATGCCGACACTCTGCTGGTGAAAGCCGACCCCATTGGCCCCACATGCCACCGGGGTACCACATCTTGCTTCGACACGCCAGAGTCGGAGGGTTTCGTGCGCTCGCTTGCAAAGGTGATCAAGGGGCGCCATGAAGCCATGCCCGAGGGATCTTATACCACAAAATTATTCATCAAGGGACCCAAAATCATCTCTAAAAAAGTGGGCGAGGAGTGTGTGGAATCAATTATCGAGGCTGTTGACGGCAACCGCGACCGGTTTGTCTACGAAGCCTGCGACCTGATCTATCACTATCTGGTGCTTCTGGAGCAGATGGGCGTGACGCTGCCCGAGCTTGAGCGGGAGTTGCTCAAACGTCACTGACGAGGGTCGATTAAGCGCTGGATCAGAGTGTGTTCTGGAACGCCGTGGGCGACATGCCCGTGAGATTCTTGAAATATTTGCCGAACGATGACTGGTTGGGGAAATTAAGCTCGTAGGAGATCTGCTGCACGTTTTTGCCTGAATAGCGCAGCATGTTCTTGGCCTCCTGAATCACATACTGGTCGATCCATTCGCCCGCCGATTTGCCTGTCGATTCCTTGATGATGAGCGACAGATATTTCGGTGATATAAACATTTTCTCGGCATAGAAGCTGATGGCACGCTCGGCTTTATGGTATTCGCGCACCAGGCGCAGGAATGTCTGCGCATAGGTGAGTTTGCGTGTGTGAGCTTTCCCGTCGGCCGACTGCTCGGCCGCTTCCTCGCCATAGGCCATAATCTGATAGCTGGCTGCCGAGGTGAGCGCGCGGGCTATGTAGCGGCTGTAGTTGTTGTCGTGGACGGCATTTAGGTGCAGCAGCTGGAAATAATGTAGAAGCAGTTTCACCCTCTCAGGATCAAGTTCGAGTACAAGATTCACGCGGGCAAACAGCGATGTGTTGATGGCGTTGAGGTCTATGTTGATGTCGTGGATAAAACGGTTGGATAGGAACAGCAGATAGGCTTCCAGCTCCTCGCCCTCCCAGCTGATGGGTTTGAACACAGTGTCGGGGGGCACGAAGAGCAGCGAGTTGGGGCGGGCTGTGACTTCATCGAGATTGATGAGCATTCTCACCGTGCCTTTCACGCACAGACACATGGTCATGCCGTCGAACCGACGCGCCACGGGGGCGTCGATCATGGGGCTAAGACCTGTAACGCGGGTTAGGATGTAATCCTCGCCCAAATGAGTGTAGCCTTCGGAAATCTCGCGAATGGCTTTGAGCTCAGAAAACTGTATTTTCGATTCCGGGAAAGGGGGCTTGTGTTTCATTTCGCTTGATTTTTCCGGTATTTGATCGCCGGGACGCGGTTGTGGCGGTCGATAGCTATAAGGATGAATACCACGATGCCTCCGACGATAAACATCAGGGTCTGGGAGGCTATCACGGTGTTGCCGAAGGCGGTGGCTTCGGTTATGAAGGCTGTGTGTGTGGCCGAGTGAACCGAAGCGGTCACTGCCGCGGGGGCAAATAGCGTCAGGCCGAAGTTCACTGCCATCTGATAGGGGCCGATGCCTCCGTTTGAAGGGATGGCCATGGATAGGGTGGTAAGCATATAGCATATGAGCACCACTATGATGCCGTTGCTTTCATAGAGCGAGCGGGTCAGCGGAAAAGCCTGAAACGACACATACATCTGCATGAAATAGGCTGTCCAGAGCACCGCGGTGAGCAGCAGCCAACGACCTTTGCCTTTCATGCGGGCTATGGCGGCGAAGCCCTCCCATATGCCCGAGAAAAAGCTGCGCACCCGGCCGATGAATTTGCCGCGGCCATATCGCAGCAGAGCTATGAAAAGCAGCAGGCATGCCACTCCCGCGCCCCAGAAGAGGGGTGAGGAGAGCAGTGCCGACATCTTGTTGTAAAAGTCGGGATATGTGGCGAAAAATTTCTGAAACGGCTCGGCGGCGAATCCAATGGTGATCAGCAGCAGCAACAGCACGGTGAGCGTGTCGGCCAGACGGTCGGCGATCATCGATCCGAAAACCTCGGAGAAGGGCGCGTCCTGCCGATAGGCGATATAGCCCGAGCGCCACACTTCGCCCAGACGGGGAAACAGCACATTGAAAGCGTAGGTGCCCAAAATCGAATAAAAAAGAATGTGCAGGGGTGGGCGCACGCCGATGGCCTTGAGCTGGATGCCCCAGCGGGCGGCGCGCACTATCAGCGGGATGAAGCCTATGAGGATGCTCAGACCGATATAGCGGAAATCGCATTCCTCGCGGATGATGCGCCACATCTCGGGAAGATCCACGTCGTGGAAGAGAGCGAAGCAGAGTCCAACGCTGATAAGGAGAGGCACGCCGAATTTCAGCAGTTTGCTCAGGAGAGAGCCTCCGCCGAGTGCACCCTGTCGGGGTGGCGTTTCGCCCGGTTGTGTCGGCTGTGAGCCCGGTGCCGTAGCTATTTTATTTTCGGAAGAATTCATCAAATATCGAATATTGATATGATTTAGAGCTTATTATTGACAAGCTCTTAACGGCGGTTGCGGAAAAATTCTTTCATCAGTGCCGCGCACTCCTCGCCGAGGACACCCTCGGTGACTGTGGCACGGGGATGAAACGGGCTGAGTCCCGGCTCGGCGGCCATGAAGCTGCTGTAGCCCCGCTTGGGATCGGCCGCGCCGAACACCACGCGCCCGATCTGGCTCCAGCCGATGGCGCCTGCGCACATCAGACACGGCTCCACGGTGACGTAGAGTGTGGCTTCGGGCATATATTTCCCACCGAGAGTCTGTGCGGCTGCTGTCAGAGCCAGCATCTCGGCGTGGGCGGTGACATCGGAGAGCTGCTCGGTGAGGTTGTGCCCCTTTCCGATGATTTTTCCTCCGCACACCACCACGGCGCCAACAGGAATCTCGCCGAGGTCGAAGGCACGCCGCGCTTCGGCCAAAGCCACGTTCATGAATCTTTCGTCGTCGGTCATACTGTCGGCAAAGTTACAAAAAAAGCATAACAGAAAAAGAATTTTTTACCAGGATGCTTGTCGATTTCGGCATAAATGTATAATTTTGGAACAAATTAAATACTTCTTACCTATACCATCCGTTTCATTACCTATACCATACATTTCAGAAATGCAAAACAAATTAGCCATATACAGAAACGACCCATGGCTCGAGCCATACGCTCCTGCCATCGACGGGCGCCACGAGGATGCCATCCGCAAGGCCGCCGATCTCACCAGCTCCTCAGGCAATCTGGTCGACTTTGCCAACGCACATAAATATTTCGGTCTCCACCGGGTTTCGCCTCGCGGCGGATGGGTGTTTCGCGAATGGGCGCCCAATGCATCGGCAATCACACTGATCGGCGACTTTTCCGACTGGCAGGAGAAGCCCGAGTATGCTCTCCAGCCCTTAGGCAATGGCGTGTGGGAGGTGAAGCTCTCTGCAAAGGCCCTCAGCCACGGTCAACTCTACAAGATGCGCGTGCACTGGCCCGGCGGCGAGGGCGACCGCATTCCGGCCTATGCCACCCGAGTGGTGCAGGACGATGTAACCAAAATCTTCTCCGCTCAGGTGTGGAATCCCGCGCCATATAAATGGGAGGTGAAGAAGTTTGTGCCCGACACCCGTCCGCTGCTTATATATGAATGCCATGTAGGCATGGCACAGCAGGAGGAGAAGGTCGGCACATACGCCGAGTTCCGCGACAAGATTCTCCCCCGCATCGCCGCCGACGGCTACAATGCAATACAGGTGATGGCCATTCAGGAGCATCCCTATTACGGCTCGTTCGGCTACCATGTGTCGTCGTTCTATGCCCCGTCGTCGCGCTTCGGCACCCCCGAGGAGCTAAAGAGCATGATCGACCGCGCCCATGAATTAGGCCTTGCCGTGATCATGGACATCGTCCACAGCCATGCGGTCAAAAACGAAAACGAGGGTCTGGGCCGTCTCGACGGCACCCGCGATCTCTATTTCTATCCCGGCGACCGCGGCGAGCATCCCGCATGGGATTCATACTGCTTTGACTACGGCAAAAACGAGGTGCTCCACTTCCTGCTGTCGAACTGCAAATACTGGCTCGAGGAGTTCCGCTTCGACGGCTTCCGTTTCGATGGCGTCACCTCCATGCTTTATTATGACCATGGTCTGGGCAAAGCTTTCGGCGGTTACGGCGACTACTACGACGGCAATCAGGACACCAACGCCATCACATATCTCACTCTGGCCAACCAGCTGATTCATGATGTGAATCCCCACGCCATCACCATCGCCGAGGAGATGAGCGGCATGCCCGGTCTGGCCATCAAGTTTGCCGACGGCGGCATAGGTTTCGACTACCGTATGGCAATGGGTATCCCCGACTACTGGATCAAGACTCTCAAAGAGAAAAAAGATGAGGACTGGCACCCCACCTCCATTTTCTGGGAGCTGACCAACCGACGCTACGAGGAGAAGACCATATCGTATGTCGAGAGCCACGACCAGGCGCTCGTCGGTGACAAGACTGTGATCTTCCGTCTTATCGACAAAGAGATGTACTGGCACATGATGGTGGGCGACACCAATCCGCTGGTCACCCGCGGCATCGCACTCCACAAAATGATCCGTCTGGTCACGCTCGCCACCATCAACGGCGGCTACCTCAACTTCATGGGCAACGAGTTCGGCCATCCCGAGTGGATCGACTTCCCCCGCGAAGGCAACGGCTGGAGCTATAAATATGCCCGCCGCCAGTGGGATCTTGTAGACCGCGAAGACCTTCAGTATAAGTTCCTGAACGCTTTCGACAACGCCATGATAGAGCTTGTTGCCGGCGTGAACAACTTCCAGGCGCTCCCCGTGGAGAAGCTATGGGAGAAGGACGATGACCAGGTGCTGGCATTCGGTCGCGGCGACCTGATTTTCGTTTTCAATTTCTCACCCGTGAAATCCTACAGCGACTACGGCTTCCTGGCTCCGATAGGGAAATACAAGGTGGTGCTTTCGTCCGACGCGCCTCAGTATGGCGGTTTCGGCAACATCGACGAGTCGGTAGAGCATCTTACTCAGTTTGATCCTCTCTATCAGCCCATGGGCAAGGAGTGGCTGAAACTCTATCTGCCCGCCCGCTCGGCCCAGGTGCTGCGCCTCGTGCGCGAGCCCGCCCCCGCCAAAAAGCAGCCTGCTAAGAAACCTGCCGCAAAAAAGTCAGCCACAAAAAAGTGACGCCGACTGAGAAGTAATCAGTCTACAGGCTACACATAATAATTGCCGCCCGGAGTTTCAGCCCGGGCGGCAATCTTTTTATCGCGGGGTTGCTGTAGCCGTCTAAGGATGCGTGGTGGCAAGCATCATGCGGCGCCATTTGAAGTAGCCGAAGAATGCGATCACGGTGTAGATGGCATAGAGGGTGGCGTAGAAATAAATACCTTTGTAGATGTAGAGACCCACGCAAACTATATCGACGAGCACCCAGCACCACCACTGTTCGATGATTTTGCGGGCGAGCATCCATGTGGCCACTATGCTCATGGCTGTGGTGAATGCGTCGTATATCACCACGGTGGAGTTGGTGAATGTGAGCATGTAGCCGATGGCAGCCCACAGAATAGCCGTGGCTCCCGCGCATCCCAGCAGGGTGAGCGGCGCTGCATGGTGGATGTCAAGCTGCGGTTTCTCCTTGGTTTTGCTGCCGCGACTGCGGCGCGTCCATGCCCAGTAGCCGTAAATGGCCATGATGAAATAATAGATGTTCATGGAGAAGTCGGCATACAGCCCTTTGCGGAAATAAATCCACATGGATATGGCGGGCATGATGATGCCCACGAGCCACATGCGGGCGTTGGCATGGTACTCCCACCAGAGATAAAGCACGCCGATTGCAAATCCGGCAATTTCAAGTGTCAGGTCCCAGTTCATGCTGTTGTGTCAGAGATGATTTGCGTTGGGGAATAATAGATATAGGTCAGAACCTGAGGGCCACTGTGCCCATCACATTGAGGGGGGTCTGAGCGGAATAGCCCGAATAACGGTAGATCTCCTTTTCGCCGCGGTCGTTGACTTCGTATCCGGCTCCGGTGTAGCCGTTGTTGCAATATTTCTCGTTGAAAATATTGTAGATGGCGAAACCCACGCGAAGCGATTTCACCGAGGGGATGTTGAGGAATTCATAGGCCAGCCGCAGGTCGGTGACGAAATAAGCGTCGAGCCGTGCCGAGGCGGTGCGGGCGTTGTTCATATACTGGCTTGATATGTAACGGCTGTCGACCGAAGCCTCGAAACCGCGATAGCGGAAGTTCAGCGAATTGTGGAGGATGAAGTCGGGCGAGAACGCTATGGGGGTGTCGCCGCAGTCGATAATCATGGGCGTGGTAGACGGGTCCTCCCATTCATAGATGTATTCTCTGAAACCCTTGATGCGGTTGCGCGATAGCGTGGCGTTGATCTGCCAGTCGAACCAGTCGACAGGGCGCAGCGAACCCTGCAGCTCAATGCCCATGCGGTAGCTCGAGGGCACGTTGACGCTCAGCGGGTTGCCGGTGTCGGAGAGCTGGCCGGTGGTGACGAGCTGATCCTTGTAGTCCATGTAATAGAGGTTGATTCCCGCCGAGAATATGCGGTGCGAGAATGTGTAGCCCAATTCATAGTCGAAGAGGCGTTCGGCTTTGGGATAGATCCGCGGATCGCCGTCGGTGAAGTTGTCGCGGACAGGCTCTTTGTGGGCCACGCTCCATGATGCGAATGCGCGGTGGGCGCCCTCGTTATAGACAAAGCCTGCCTTGGGGTTGAAGAAATCCCAGTCGCGGTGCAGGTCAATTCGGGCCAGCGCGTCGGTGGCGTCGTCCCAGTTGTCGGTGAGACCGCCGATGGAGTAATGTATATGGCGATACTGAAGATCGGCGAACGCCGAGAGGCCGCGCCACAGGCTGATATCCGTGCGGGCGAAAATGTTGGAGTCGAACTTGTGGCCGTAGTTGCGGTAATATTCCTGCAGAGGGTCGATTGCGCCGATGTAGTTGCGTACCCACGCCACCTGTCCGTAATGGCGGCCGACAAACCAGTTGGCTGCCCCGCCCAGAGTGGCGTTGATGCGGTTGGAGGCGTAGCGCAGGCTGGCAGTGAAGCCGCCGAAGTCGTTGGCGTTGAACTTCTTGCGCACAAGGTCGCTGCGTTTCACCAATTCCCCGTCGGGCGATGTGAACGGTGCAAGGCCGTATTCAACAAGCTTCCGGTTTGTTTTGAGCTGGTTGTAATATCCGTCGCCGCGGGTGTAGTGGCCTGCCACGTTGAGGTGCCATCGCTCGGCCAGACGCTGATAGATGAGCAGTTGCAGATGGTGCTGCACGAAATTGTCGTATTGGTCAGGGTAATATGCACGGTTGCCTTGATCGTCGATGTACTCGCCGCAGGGGTTGTAGCGGCGGCCATATTTCTCCATATCCTCTTTCGAAGCATAGTCCCAGGCCATATATGTGCGCTCCTTGCCTCCGAAACCGAGCAGACGCACCTGTGTGCCACTGTTCTGGTAGGCGATCTGCCCCATGTAGCTCCATAGTTTCGACCATGCGCGGTCGATGTAGCCGTCGGAACCGATGTGGCTCAGGCGGGCGTCGACGCTCCAGTGGCCGTTGATCAGCCCGGAGTGCACTTTCAGACTTTCGCGGTTGGCGTTGTATGAGCCATATGCGCCGCTGAATTCGGCGCCCGCTTCCTTTGAAGGAGCGTCGGTGACCATATTGATCGATGCGCCGAAAGCGCCTGCACCATTGGTGGAGGTGCCTGCGCCGCGCTGCACCTGGATGTCGCGCAGCGATGATGCAAGGTCGGGCATGTTGACCCAATAGACGCGCGAGCTTTCAGAATCGTTGATGGGGATGCCGTTGGCTGTGACATTGATACGCGATGCGTCGGAGCCGCGCACGCTCAGCGACGAATAGCCTATGCCGCCGCCGGCGTCGCCGGTCATGATCACCGAAGGCATCATTTCGAGCAGCGACGGTATGTCGCGCCCGTCGTTGATGTCTCTTATCTGTGCCGCGGAGATATTGGAATAGGCGGCCGGGGTGCGTGAGTCGGCACGATTGGCCACCACATCCACGGCTTTGAGGTTTACACTGAGCGAGTCGGGGGTGTACTCGCCTGAGGTTTCGGCGGCATGGGCCGTCGCGGGCATGGCTGCAAGCATGCCGCACACCGCAGCGGCAGCGCCGCTGCGGATGATGATTTGTTTAACCATACTGTTTAATTTCACTACGCCGGTATTACCCGGATCAGGTTCAAAGGGTATTATCTCAGCTCCCGCTCTCGGGAGCACCCCTATTAATCATATGTTGTAGTTCCGAAGCCGGCGGTGTCGGCTCAGGAGGTTGCGTCAGTACCAGCTGACGCCGTTGGAGGTAGAGGAGCGTTTGTCATATTTGAGGTCGGAGAGGAGCGACGATTTCACGGCGATGTGGAAATTGTAGCTCTTGTATGGTCCTACCGGAATCACCGAGGCGCGCATGGTGAAACAGTGCATGTCGCGCTCGATGTTGACATTCATGTATGCGATTTTGTGCATCTGGAAATCGTAGGAGGCCGAAGCGGAGATGTTCCAGTTTTTTGTGGGACGGATGTTGCCCGACAGCGAGAGGTTCTGTGTGATGCGTCCGTTGTATTCCAGCTTCTGGTAGTTGAAGTCGCCGTAGCCGTAGTTGATGGAGTAGTTGATGGATAGGCTCCACGGCACCACCCACGGTACATATCCGTCGGGATCGAGCTGAAGTTCGCTGTCGGAACCTCCCTCTTCATCTTCATAGTCGCGCCTCCCCCGGTTGCCTGCCGGGTTGTCGAACGACGAGTTGCCTTTGTCGTCGGTGCCCGACCCGTCCTTCTTCTTGTCGTTCTTCTTTTTGCTGAAAGTGTTGTTGTTGATCGTGTAGGAGAACGATGTGCCGGTCGACTGGAGTCGGCCGATACCCTTGCCTGCCTTCCAGCGGGGGATGTTGACGCGCACGGGCTGTCCGGCCGAGTTGAGCTGATAGGTGTAGGTGTCCCAGGTGGCCGAGAGGCTGAGGTTGAACTGCTTGGTCAGTCGCAGCAGCAGCGAGGTGTTGATGTTTGACCAGTTCATGGAGTCGGCTGCGAAGTTGTAGCTCTCCGAGATGGTGAAATTCTCGATCAGCGACACTTTTTTCTCGCCTATGGAGTCGTTGGTCTTCACTTTCATCTCGAGGTTGTTGGCCAGCGAGAAGGTGAGCGCTCCGGTCTTTCCCTCGCCGGGCACGCCGAAGAGGCTGTTGGGGAAGAGGGAATATTTGCGACGTTGCGTCCCGCCGTTGGAGTCGACATAGGAGTAGCTGCCGTAGTAGCCGAACCATGGCGACGAGAAGTCGGGAGCGTAGCTGAACGAAAGCGTGGGGGTCATCACATGGCGGATCATCTTCACTTTGTCGCCAAGGAAGGGGAGGGGCTGGAAGAAACCGTAGATTTTGGTGTCGAGCGACACGGTGGTGTTGAAGTCCCACACGTTGTAGAAGTTGTAGGTGGTATCGCAGACTTCGGCTGCGGCCACCGGATCCCATTGCCGGCGCACCTTGGTGGTGTACATGCGGTCGGTGAGATTGATCGACGGGGTGATGTTGAGATATTTGAAGAGCTGAAAGGTGGCCGACACGGGCACGTTGTGCTTGAAGCCGTTGCGCCAGTCCTTGATCAGCGATTTCTTGAAGAACACATCCTGCTGGGCGGTGAGGGAATTCTGGAATACACCCTGATACGACATTCTGATTTTCTCATACCAGCGTTCGCTGCCCACGGCTTTCTTGCGCTTGAAGGGGTTGGTCTGCGCCATGGAGATGTTGAGATTGGGAAACGACACCGACAGGGTGGAGTCCTGCGTGCGCTGCGACACGTTGAGCGATGTCGACATCTGCCATTTCGAGTTGGGGAAGCGGTATGAGAGGTTCACCGTGGAGCTTTTGGTGTTCTCGGTGAATGAGCTGGAATAGTAGCTTGAAACAGAGCTGCGCGAATAGCCCGATGTGGTGAAATTGACCGATGCCGAGAGGGTCATGTTGGGGTTGGCCTTGGCATCCTGCGAGTGGCTCCAGAGCACCTGAAAGTTTGTGCCTGTCGAGTAGTCGGGATCGCCCTTCTCACCGTTGATGGTCTTGATGAAGTTCACGTCGAAGTGGCCGTTGTACTTGTAGCGTTTGTTGTAGGTCGACTGCGCCGACAGTCCCCATGACCCCTTGGTGTATATCTCGCCGGTAAGGGCAAGGTCCACATAATCGTTGATGGCGAAATAGTAGCCGCCGTCCGACAGGTAGAAGCCTCGGTTGTAGTCGTCGCCGAATGTGGGCACAATCACGCCCGAGGCATATTTGTCGGTGAAAGGGAAATAGCCGAAGGGCACGGCCAACGGCAGCGGCAGTCCCTCAAGCACCATATAGGCGGGGCCGGTGACGATGTTTTTCTTCGGACGCACCTTGGCACGGGTGAGCTGGAGATAGAAATGGGGATGATCGTGGTTGTCGCATGTGGTGTAGCGGCCGTTTTCTACATAATAGTCCTCCCCCTCGCTCTTCTTTGTGTTTCCGCCGGTGAGGAATCCCTCGCCCTGCTCGGTGATCACGTTGGTGATATAGCCGCGCTTGCTCTTGAAATTGTAGCGCATGGTGCCGGAATTGTAGGCGGTGCCCCCCTCCTCGAATACGGGGGAACCGATCACCGTGCCGGTCGAGTCCTCGGTGCCCACGGCGTAGACCTCCGATTTGTCCATGTCGAGTTCGATGTCGGCGGCGGTGAGTTTCAGGTTGCCGTAGTCGATGTTGCCGTCGCCATACATATATGTGGTGTTGCGGCCTATCATCACCATCGAGTCTTTCGACGAGAACACCACCTGATTGTCGAGATCGACTTTGGTGCGGCGGATGCGCGAGCCGCGGATGGTGTCGGCGATATAGTTGAGCGAGGAGTCGCGCCCTACGGGGCGTTTGCTGCCGGTGCGCAATTTCGGCATAGAGTCGGAGAAGTCTTCATAGATTTCTCCGAGCGAGTCTGCGATGCCCTCATGCATTACCCCGAGCGAGTCGATGATATTGACAATGCTGTCGGCGCTGTCGGAAACGGCGTGATAATCAGCTGTTTCTGAGAGCGTGTCAATTGCGCGCAATTGATCCTTTCCGTCGGGTACAGCCATGTTGGCAGCGACGAAAAACGCTATCAATAAGAAGATTATATATAATTGTGACCGTTTCAAAGAAATGTCTTGTCGGAGAAAGTGCCCTGAGGCGCTTGCGCTTAATTGCGTTGCAAAGTTACTACTTTCCCCGCAATTTCCATCTTCCCGATGTTAAAATCTGAACCTCATGCACTGTTTTTTAGCTGATTTTCGCTATATTTGCAGTTGAAGGCGGACGCCTGTAGCCCGTCGGCAACAGTTTTCCCCGCCTTCTCCATGTTATGAATCAACAGCGCGACACTCCGATTTTGATAGGCTCATTCGCCACACTGCAGTTGGCGGAACTTGCCGCAGGGCTTCTCCGCAACAACGGTATCCCTTGCGAGGTGACCAACAGCACCATCGCGTCGGTGCTCCCTCTGACCGAAACGTGGACGCCGCTGCAACTGCTGGTGCCCGGTTCGATGGCCGACAGGGCCGCCGCGCTCCTGCGTGAGCACGGTGATATAGAGTGATGCTATAGAAAAATGGAGATGTGTCGGGTGATTGACACATCTCCATCGGAATATAATGATAAACGTGGTAGCTACGTAGGAATCACTGCTTGTTTTCGCAAGTAACGTCGCGGCTGATTTTCGAGATAAGACCCGAAAGCACGCTGCCGGGACCTACGGAGATGAACTCGGTGGCGCCGTCGGCGATCATGTTCTGAACCGACTGGGTCCAGCGCACGGGTGCGGTGAGCTGGGCGATGAGGTTCTGCTTGATCTCTTCGGGGTCGGTGTGGGGACGGGCGTCGACATTCTGGTAGACGGGGCAAACGGGGGTGGAGAACTCGGTGGCGGCGATGGCCTCGGCGAGTTCCTGACGGGCAGGTTCCATCATGGGGGAGTGGAATCCGCCGCCCACTTTGAGCACGAGGGCGCGTTTTGCGCCGGCGGCCTTGGCTGCCTCGCAGGCTGCGTTGACAGCCTCTACTTCGCCTGAAATCACCACCTGGCCGGGGCAGTTGTAGTTGGCGGCGACAACAACGCCGTCGATGCCGTTGCAGATTTCCTCTACTTTCTCATCGGGGAGGGCAAGCACTGCGGCCATGGTAGAGGGTTTGATCTCGCATGCTTTCTGCATGGCGCGGGCACGGGCCGACACCAGTTTCAGGGCATCTTCGAATTTGAGCGCGCCGGCTGCGGTGAGTGCCGAGAACTCGCCGAGCGAGTGTCCGGCCACCATGGCGGGTTTGAATTCCTCGCCGAGTGTCTTGGCCAGTATCACTGAGTGGAGGAACACGGCAGGCTGTGTCACCTTGGTCTGCTTGAGGTCATCCTCGGTGCCGTCAAACATAAGGTCGGTAATGCGGAATCCGAGAATATCGTTTGCTTTTTCAAACATCTCCTTTGCTTCGGCCGAACTGTCGTAGAGGTCTTTACCCATGCCTACGAACTGTGCGCCCTGGCCGGGAAACACGAATGCTTTCATAATAATGCGGTAGTAATTGGTCGGCGCATCCCGGCGGCTTGGCCCGGAGCGCCTTGACTTTGTGAAAAAATGTTTAAATCGGCGGCAAAGTTACTAATTTTTTCCGAAATAACCTCGCGGTTTCCATTAAAAGCCGTATCTTTGCACATAACCAATTCATGTCTAATTTCTGAAAACCTTAATAACTATGATATCTTTATTTAGTATGCCCGGCGGTTCTGAATGGATTATCATCGCCCTGGTGGTGCTTCTCCTTTTTGGCGGCAAAAAGATTCCCGAACTGATGAAAGGCCTCGGCAAGGGAGTGCGCAGCTTCAAGTCGGGTCTTAACGAGGCTACCGACGAAATCAAAAAGGCTGCCGACGAGGCCGAGTCCGACCCTCAGGCCAAACACTGACTGATTCTCTTCGGCCCCGACGGTCTGTTGCCGCTGCCGCTACACCGGCTGCGCGACCTTTTACGAACTCTTAAGAGTTAATTGTCACACAAGCTCTAAAAATCCTATCTGATTTTGGCATCCCGGGAAATGACATTTTGGGAACATCTCGATGCCCTGCGCGGAGTGCTGTTCAAAATGGCGGTCACCATCGCTGTGGCGGCCGTGGCCATGTTCTGCATGATGCACCGCATCTTCGACGACATCGTAATGGCGCCGTGCCGCGGATCGTTCCCCCTATACGGCCTGTTTGACGCCCTGTCGGCGCTCACCGGCGACAGCGCGGGCGGCACGGCCGACTTCCATGTGTCGCTGATCAATACCCAGCTCGCGTCGCAGTTCTTTATCCACCTGTCGCTGTCGTTCCAGCTGGCTCTTGTAGTGACATTCCCGCTCCTTATATATGAACTGTGGACGTTTGTGTCGCCCGGGCTTTATCCCGGCGAGAAACGCCATGCCACCTCGGCCTTCATTTTCGGCAACATGCTCTTTTATATGGGTATGGCCACGGCCTATTTCCTTATTTTCCCCCTTACACTCCATTTTCTGGCCACCTACCAGCTTTCGCCCGACATTCCCAATACCATCACACTCGACTCGTATATCGACAATTTCGTGTCGATGCTGCTGATCATGGGCGTGACATTCGAAATACCGCTGCTCACATGGGTGCTTGGCCGGTTCGGCATCGTCAACCGCAGTTTCTTCTCGAAATTCCGCCGTCATGCGGTGGTGGTGCTGGTTATAGCCGCGGCAATCATCACCCCCACATCCGACCCCTTCACTCTTGCGGCGGTGTTCCTGCCGCTCTATCTTCTCTGGGAGCTGTCGGCGCGGTTGACTCCCCGGCCTGAGGTTGCCGACGTTCAGACTGTGTGATCCCTACAGCGTAATCTCTGCTGAATGATTCCTGTTGCGTGATCCCTTTCAGTTTGCCTCCTCGGGGAACTTGCGGTAATATTCCTCCAGAAGGTTGCGGATGTTGAAATAGTAGGTTTCGGTGGTCGCTTTCCCCTTGTCGTTTTTCTTCTCTACCTCGATCTCGTCGTAGTAGGGTTCGCGGTAATGCTGGTTCTTCACCACGGCTTGCTGAAAGTTGACTATGTCGTATTCGTGCCGGGGGTTGATCACGTACCAGGCATGCTCCTCGTCGGCGCCTGTGCCTGAGGATATTATGGCCTGCAACAGGTGGTTGAGGCGATACTGCCAGATAGCTGCGCGGTTTACCTTGCCGCGGGCGCGGAGGGCATAGATGAGGAAATTCATCTGCTGGAGGTCGAAGGGGGTGTCGGCCAGCGCCTCGTCGGCGTAGGCGATGATGGAGTCGAGTTCCGCGCGCGTGTGCGTATTCTTATAATATAGGCTCTCGTTTTTCGTCGATGCCTCGTTGTGGCGGTAGGGGTTGAAATCTTCCTGAAAGAGATATCCGTAATAGAGATGACGGTAGTCGTCGTTGTTCATCACGGTTTCGTTCTGGGTGTATCGTTTGAACAGCTTGGGGTAATAATAGGGCGACTTGGGATTCGCGACATCGGCACGGATTGCCTCGAGGTCGGGTGCCTGCACCTTCACGCTGTTTTTCTGTCGGGCGTTTGGGTTGGCGGTGATTGCGCCTGCCACAAGCAGCAGGGCTGATATGAGGAAGAATAATTTTTTCATAGATTTCAGGAACCATGGTGCCCGGTCGCGGGCATAAATTCTACCATTGACAACAAATTTACTCATTATTCTGAAAATGCCGGCCGCAGCCGCATTCCATTTATAAAAAATTATGTTTTTTTTGCTCTATTTTTGATGGCTGAAAAGGGCTGACGGTTGATGTTGTAACTAAAATGTAATTATAAAACATGCTTTTTGGTCAAAAATATGCCCAATTAAGGAATTTTTTCACTTATTTAGTGGGTAGTTTTATGAACTTTTTGTAATTTTGCGCTCGGAAAGTAGGAATTGCTTCACCCCGCAGGCTCTTTTCCGACCCGGGCGCTTCCCAAATCCGTCTTAATTCAGAATATTCAATATTTAACAATTTACAATTATGTCAGAAATCGCAGATCGCGTAAAAGCTATCATCGTCGACAAGCTCGGCGTAGATGAGAACCAGGTTACTGAAAACGCTGCATTCACCACCGACCTCGGTGCTGATAGCCTCGACACCGTAGAACTCATCATGGAGTTCGAGAAAGAATTCGGCATCTCCATCCCCGATGACCAGGCTGAAAAAATCGCCACTGTAGGTGACGCTATCGCTTACATCGAAAACGCTAAGAAGTAATCGCGAGTTTCTGGTATTCATCACTTGCTGATTAATCATTCTCCCTCTCCGATATGAAGCTTTCGCTTCGATAATAAATACAATGCGTCCTTCCATCGGGCGCATTGCGTTTATTATTACAAGCTCTAAGCCGTAGGCCGACTCAGCACGTCCCTGATGCTTAGAAGCGGCATTTAACCAGACACATCTTATTTTTCAATGGAACTTAAAAGAGTAGTAGTAACCGGCATGGGCGCCCTCACTCCCATCGGCAACGACGTTGCCACATCGTGGGAAAATGCCGTGAACGGCGTTTCCGGAGCTGGGCCCATTACCCACTTCGACGCCTCATTGTTCAAAACCCAGTTTGCCTGCGAGGTGAAGGGTTTCAACGGCGCCGACCATTTCGACCGCAAGAAACTCCGCCAGCTCGACCTCTACGCACAGTATGCCGTGGTGGCTGCCCGTCAGGCTGTGGCAGATGCCGGTCTAAACGATGACGAGAAGCTCAACCGCAACCGCGTGGGTGTGATCGTCGCCGCAGGTATCGGCGGCCTCCACACTTTCGAGGAGGAAGCCGGATATTATGCCATGAATCAGGCCAACGGACCCAAGTATAACCCCTTCTTCATCCCCAAGATGATTGCCGACATCGCGTCGGGCCATATCTCCATGGAGTTTGAGTATCACGGTCCCAACTACGGCGTGGTTTCGGCTTGCGCCTCTTCCAACAACGCCATCATCGACGCTTTCAACCTTATCCGTCTCGGCAAAGCCGACGTGATGGTGACAGGCGGTGCCGAGGCTGCCGTCTATCCCGCAGGTGTGGGCGGTTTCAACTCCATGCACGCCCTGTCGACCCGCAACGACTCCCCCGAGACCGCATCGCGTCCCTTCTCCAAGAGCCGCGACGGATTCGTCATCGGCGAAGGTTCGACTGTCCTCATCCTCGAGGAACTCGAGCACGCCAAGGCCCGCGGCGCGAAGATCTACGCCGAGGTTGCCGGCGGCGGCATGTCGGCCGATGCCTACCACCTCACCGCCACCCATCCCGAGGGTCTCGGCGCCATCCTTTCGATGGAGAATGCTCTCGAGGATGCCGGCATGAAGCCCGAAGACATCGACTACATCAACGTGCACGGCACCTCCACCCCCGTGGGTGACCTTTCGGAGGTGAAAGCTATCCAGAAGGTGTTTGGCCCCGCAGCCTATAAACTCAACATCTCCTCCACCAAGTCGATGACCGGTCACCTGTTGGGTGCCACCGGCGCCATGGAGGCAATGTTCTGCGTGATGTCGATTGTCAACGACATCGTGCCCCCCACCATCAACCATGAGGAGGGCGACGAAGATGACGAAATCGACTACACACTCAACTTCACCTTCAACAAGGCTCAGCACCGTCCCGTGCGTGCTGCCCTGAGCAACTCCTTCGGTTTCGGCGGCCACAACGCCACCATCATCCTCAAGAAATACGAAGAAGGTAAATAACAGAACAATCTTATAATATTTCGGAACGTTCCTGTTTCTCCGGAGTTCCCGAGATGTTAGAATCTGAAAGCGCTGTGTCAAGCATTTTTGACACAGCGCTTATTTTATCCGTATAAGCCATTATGACACATCCTCATGTTTTATAGC
>Juniper_p1__coassemble_171_pt1 | contig 58230 bp, 34 predicted proteins | sample Juniper_p1__metabat2_low_PE_012 | metagenome-assembled genome bin Juniper_p1 | reverse complement strand
GTCCTGCATGGCTCGTTTCTCGGCGGCATCAGCCGGATAACCATCCTTGAGATATTGTTTCAGCCGGGTTTCATACATGGCTCTTGCACCGATGCTGACCGTCACGGCATCCACAAATGCGTTAGGGGTCATACCGATGCGAGATGATATTTCCATGATGCGACTGCGCCACATCTTCCAATCCATATCAGATTTGAGAAGTCGCGGGTCGCCGCTGATACGCGAGTGCCAACGCTCACGGAATATCGGCATATTCTCCAGACACCACTTGAAATCGCCATAGGGATTTGCGATGCTTTTCAATATGCTTCTCATACTAACCTCCGGGGCATAGGCAGGAGCGGAAAGCAACTGCTTCAATGCTGTGTACATTCGGAAGCTGACCTTTGCTGCGGTTACACCTTTGGCGAGGTTGACCGCGCTCTTGTTGAGCTTCGACACGGGAGGACGGTATTCACCTGCGGCCATAAGGCACAAGTCGTTGAAATTCTCCCACAGCTTACGGCCTCCACCATAGACGGTTGTCATGTTGATTACTTGGTTGCGGAAACGCTTGTATGTGCGCAGGGTGTTGAGGTCCCTGTTCCATTCTGCGTATGCGTTCCAATGTTCCATCTGTGTGATGTGGTCGAGTATCACGCTCAGTGCGTCCGCGCCTGTAATGTCGAGGGCGAGATTGTTCACGCGGCGTTTGATGATGCTGCCGGTCTTGGTGGTGATGCCGTCCGGGCGGTTCTGCTGATTGACATCTTCCTCCTTGTCAACTCTGGCATTGGCCAAAATCTTCAACGGGAAGTAGTTCTCAATCGCGGCCATGGATGCACCGAACATGCGCTTGTGGGTTTCGTTGTACTCGTTGCGGGTGTCCACAAGGAATTCATCTTGCAGCCAATCGCCGAGAGCCTTGAAACGCGGGTCGAGGAAGTTTTCAATTCTGGTAATATCGTCCTCGGTGATACCCATGCGGCGCAGCTTCATACGTCCGTCCGTCATTTTGTCAACCATGTAGATGTAGAGTAAGTTGCCCTGTGTCAGTTCATGGTCGCGCATTTCTCCACCGTCCCAGAACGAAACGGTAGCTTTTGGCATCTTCGCCTCCATTCTGATAAGGTTGCCCCATGTCTTGCCCTTGCCGAACAATTCAGCGGCCTTCTCGTCCAGACGTGCGAATTTCTCTTTGACACCGAGTAACTCCTTGTTGCGACAATCTACCCAACCGCGCATGAAGCGGTTCCACAGGTAGCCCTCGCCGTTGGCACTCTTGTTGCCGAATACACGGAGTATCTGGTCGAAGGTGCCGAGGGGAGCGAACAGGAACTGAACGAAACCATTGTTGACAAACTTGTCTTTCCAATTGTCCTTATGGTGTTCGTTGGTCGGTCGGCCCTCCATGTCGGAGTTGGCGTTGTGGTGTATCTCGCTGACGCGGGCTTTCTCTGCTTCGCGGAATGCCTTGGCGTTCTCGATGCTCTCTCGCAAGGAGTCAGACAGACGGCCTACAAGATTGAAGTAAGCCTCTGCCTGTTCTACCTTATTCTTGCGGATTGCATCCTCGGTGGCCTCTACAAACTGCTTGTAGGCATCATCGGTCATGCGCCCTGCGTCCCTGTCCTCCTTTGCAGTCTTTAGGCTGTCACGAAGGGTTTTCTCCTCGGCCTTGCTGTTCGCTATGTTCTGAACATAGTCGAGTGCCATGTTGAGGCCGGCATACTCTAACGCTGCTTGGTCGGCAATCGTCTGGTCGGGGTCGCCCATGCGGTTCAGAGCCTCGGCAATGCGGTCGGTGATGTCGTCCTCACTCAGCGACATTGCCTTCTTCACTACCTCCATTGTGCGCTGTCCGTCCACGTCAAGCACACCCTGCACCTCAACGCCTCGTGCATCAACCTTGCTGCCACGGATTGACAGGAGCTGACGCAGTGCGCCCTCGGCATTGCGGAGTTGATTACCAATCATGATGTCCATAATCTTCTGCACACTGTCGGATATATCGTGCATGGCGGTGGCGTTCTTGACTACAGACAACAACCTCTGCATTTCGCCGGAGGTCATGCCGGAGAGATAGCCGTTCTGCATAAGGATGCGGGCGAGGTCGGAAACACGTTTGACGGTGGCCCTGTCAAACATGGCCTGTGCGTTCATGGCTCCGACAACACCGGCCTCTACCTTGCGGTCAGCTCCGACAAAGCTCTGTGCGGTGCCTCGGCGGTTGCGCATGGAGTGTAACAAGCTTTGCAGGTTATTGACCACGGCCTTTTGTGCATCGTTGCGCAGGGTGAGGTCGCCGCTCTGATTGTTGCTCAGACGGATTGCGGCGTTGGTTATGCGCTCCTGTAAGCCTACGCTCTGGTCTTTCCAGATGTCACCGGTCTCACCATCGCGGAAACGTGCCTCGTCAGTCAGTCCTAACTCCTCACGCTTGACGGCATCGCGGGCCATATCCACATAGTCACCTTTGGTGCGGAGCTTCTCATGGCTGCGCCACAGCATATAACGCAGCTCGTTGTCGCCGAGTCTTACCCATTTCGGGAGTTTCAGAGAGCCGAGGAATTTATTGATTGCATCCAACACCTTGGCTTTGAGTTTCGCCCAGATACCTCTCTCAGCTTTGGTGAAGTCCTCAAAACCTTTCTCTGCCATGCGGCCAAACAACTCATCTACGGACACGCGGCGGTGATGCTCGTAGCCTTTCTCCGGCTCGCGCTCAAAACGCCTTGTGGTCTCACGGTCCACTTCCTCCTTCAAATCATCTTTGAGGTGGTCGTAAATCTCATCACAGAAGGCATCGTAGTTTTCATCGCCAAGCATTTCACGCAGTCCCTTGTGGGCCACTACCTCATGGAACACGGTTTCGGCAACGTCCTCGACATTGGCGTTGTTGGGGAGTACGACTACAATTTTGCCTGTTGCGGGGTCGTAGAAACCCTTGCTCCTGCGCATACGCGCCTGTCTGTCGGCGTTGTCGCTCGTCAGTTCTTTCGGGTCGGTAACTACCTGTATCGGCGTGTTGAACTTCTTGCCCAACTTTTCGGCATGGCTGCTCTTGGCCTCCGGCGAGGTCTGGGCCATTTCCTGCTGATGGGCGTTGATGCGCTCAACCTCTTGGTCGGTGACATATTCAGCCTCGCCAAAGTCCCCATCATCAACAGTACCTGTGGCCTCCTCACTGATGGTAACACCGAGGCGTTCCAACTCTGCGCGAACCTGCGGCTGAACCACATTGTATGGAATAGCAATGTCGGTACCGTCAAGCTGCTCGGCAATCATTGCGGCTACCTCCTTGAATGGCACGATACGCACAGGACGGTCGTAACGCGAGAGGATTACGCGGCGGGGCTTACCGAGTTCAGCCAACTGACCGCTGACGGTACCACTGTGCCATGACATTTCTCCCACGGTATTCTTGGCCTTGTCAGCGCGATAACCGCTCGTCATCTCGCTTTCCGGCACCTCCACCTCTACCGTTACAAGGTTGGGGCGTTTGTAAGCCGATGAGAATTGGTCATTAAGCACCGTGCGCGATGTATGCACATAAGGATTATAGGCCACTTTCAATGACCCCTTTCCAAGACCTTTGTTGATTACGACAATGCCATGCTCGTTACCGTCCTTGTTGATAATCGTTTTCTTGATGATTTCGGGGTGTTCCTCGGCCTGTTCCGGCACTCCGAGTTTGATTTCTGGTGTGGCCTTGCCGCCTACCTTAGTAGCCATAGGCGAGTAGAGTTTACCGTCTATCACCTGCATTGTGCGGTATGCCTTCACGGTCTTGCCCTCGGCAAATTCCTTCAGCACGGCATTGTCCTCGACCTCGCGGAAACGAATGTCGCCTTCCGGGGATGCGCCATACTCGCTGCCCGGTTCATAGACATAGCCGTTGTCTCGTGCGCTCCATGTGTGGTTGCCCTCGATACGCACAACGTCCAGAAGGTTATACACACCGCCGCTGCGCTCCTTGACTGCTTGGGTGAGGTTCCTGTAAGCAACCATGCCTCCCTGTTCAAAGTCGCCGTAGAGGAAAGCGTGCATACCTCCGAATTCACCGATGGCCCTTACAATATCATCGGCGAGTCCTTTGGAGTCGATGCTGACGTGGGTAGTGTGGACGTTGGCGACAATCTGGTTTTGGTTATTGCATACAAGCACACTCACTTTGCTGCGGTCGCCCAGACGGTGAGAGGACAGGAATTTGGCCACATCCTGTGCGTTGCTCATCTTCTCGCTCGGCTGATAGTCGGGGTTGAATACATGGCGGTCGAAGGCATAGAGCCTCAATCTGCGCTGTGCGGCGGGCGCCGGTGCCTTGTCATGTGATGCGCTGCTGCCTGTGCCGGACGAGTCGAAGGTGCCGTACTTGCCGCTCTTAAGGTCCATGATTACACCCTCGGCCTTTTTGCCGATGGCACTCTCTACCTGTTTGAGGCAGTTCACATCCTGCGGAGAGCAATTCAATGCTCCGCTCGGATGGTTGTGTACGAAATAGACTTTATCGGGCTTGATGCGGTCGTAGGCCAACTTCACCGGGGCGGCGTTCATGGCAGACCAATTGAAACCTCCGATGCTTATGTGCATCACGGTGGGGACACCGCGCTTGGTCATAACGACAAACACATTCTCCACACTTGCGTTTTCAAGTTCCTCAAAGATGAAGGCTACATCATCGGCACTCTCCACCTTTTCAGCGGAGGTAAACTCCATGTAGTTGCTCTCGCGGAACTTGCGCTCAAGTGCGCAGTATTCGCCGTTGGCCTCGTACAGTCTGGCACTTGCGTTGGTGTCGAGGAGGGCAGCGTTTCTCCGTTGTAAGGGGGGATTAGACTGCTGTCGTCTATTAACTCGCCCTCCCTCGGCTGCGTTATCGGCTCCGGGTACATTGTTGCTGAAATCGAAGTCGAACAATCCTCCGTAGGCTTCGGGATTTTCGGAAGTGTATCTGACTGTCTTTCCATCTTTGGTTTCATATCTGCTTACAAAGTTAGCATTTTCCGCTGAATAATCAGCAACAGGCTCGCTCGCGGTCGGCTCGCTGTCCTCCTCGGTAAGCTCGATGCCGGCTGCTGCCTCAACGTCCTTATCCATTTCGGCATACTTGGCCTCCTTCGCGGCCATTTCAGCTTTCATCAGCTCCTCGTATTCGGCGAGTTTTTCTTCTGCTTTTTCAAGTGCCTCAGCATCTTTGAATGGTTGGCCGTCACGTTTGGATATGGCCTCCAATTCAGTGTTGTTGCGCTCAAGGTAGTTCTCGGCATTGGCAATGCGCTCGCGGAAGTCCTTGCCGCTGACAACATTCTCCATGATGTCCAGAACGGCGTTCTTGATGGCGTTGCCTCTTACGGGCATTGCATCAATACCAAGTTCGGGGCAGGAGTATGTCATTTTGGCGGGGGCCGTTGCAAACAGGTCGCCCTGCTGATGCTTCATTTCCTTTGTGATTTCGGTATGGATTTTGAAATCGAAACCACCAACGGAAATAGTTATGTCGCTTGTGGCAGGACGTGAGGAGTAGCCGGATGTGCGTACCTCCTCCTGCATGGCGGCTTTCTTCTTGTTTTGCTCGGTGAAGAAATCCTCCATAGCATCAACGGACGGGAATGAGAGTTTGCCAACGGTGATGTCGCCGATTGTAGCGGCCTCCACCTTTTCCAGATAACTCTGATTGTCGGCAATGCGCTTCTCGGCCTCACGGTTCTGTCCTGCAATCTGACGCTTGCGGTTGTGGATATAGGTCTGGTCGGCCTTCCAATTCTTTTCAGAGGCTCTCAGCTTGCGAACCTCCTTCTCGATTTGGTTCTTCAGCATGGCATACTCGGAGCCGGAGAGTTGTGCGGTGATGTCGCCGAACAGGTCTTGGTCCTCCTCCAATGAGCGATTTTCCATAGAGTTTGCCAAGAGCTGCTTGCCGTTCATGATGCTGTCGGCAATCGCGCCTTTGGTTTTCAGACGTTGGTAGGCCGTAACATCAAGGCTGTCCTCAACACCGAAACGCAGCACTCGCACGGGAAGTCCCCATGTGTTGTGCAGGTTGCCCTGTCGCAGGATACGTCCGTTGCGCTGTGTGTAGTCCATAGGACGGTTAGGCGCATCGAGGTGTATCAGAGTGTGGAGGCGTTCTTGGATGTTCACACCCGTACCGAGGGTGAAGGTGCTACCCATAACGACACGGACTTCGCCGGCATTAACCTTGTCGAAGATTTCAAGTTTCTTCTTCACGGTCATGCCCGATTTCATCACTACAACCTGTTCCTCCGGCACACCTGCGGCAATCAGCTTCTTGCGGATGTCCTCATAGAGATTGAAGCCGGAGGCCTTATTCTGGTAATTGTCGGCGAAGATGGCAACCGTTCCCTTGTAGTCTTTTGTTTCTTCAAGGGTGCGGAGCGTCTGGCGCACGGCCTCATTTGTCTTGCTCTTGGGGTCGTCCTCGGCATCCGACTGAACGAGGCGGGCATCTACGGCGGCGGCTTTGGCAATGCCGTACATGACGAGTGGAATGTGGCTATTCTCCTTCTTCTCCTTGCCGGTCATCTTATCATACCTGTCAAGTTCCTCCTTGACAAACTTCATGATGGAGCGGAGTGCGCGTGTCTGGGGAAGGAAGATGTCTTGTGCCTTGCCTCCCTCCATCTGAGGTATCTTGTCACTCACGCCTCCGGCCTCGCGCGTCAGCACGGTGTCGGCCACGGTGGACCAGATGCGCACAAGTTCGGGGAGGTTGAAGTAACCGGCAAAGCGGTTCACCTCATCATACTTGCCGTTGGTCTTGAACTCCAACATCTGCTGTATGTTGCCGAAGTTGCGGACGAAATCATCAAAGTAGTAGATGTCATACTCCTTCATCACGTCAGACGGGATGAGGTAGCGCATGAACGTCCATATCTCTGCGGCGGTGTTGCTGATAGGCGTACCTGTCGCAAAGACAACATTCTTGCCGCCGGTCTTTTCCAGAACGGCCTGTGCTTTGAGGAACACGCCCTGCGACTTCTTACTCGGCGAGGGGTCAACACCTTTCACACCGCGCTGCATGGCGGTGGCGAAACCGAGGTGTTTATATTCGTGGGCCTCATCGACAAGGATAGCGTCAATGCCCATGCTGTCGAAGTCCTCAACATCATCAGTGGCACGGTCTAGCAATTCTCTTGCCTTGACCTCTGCGTTCTGTCTGGTGATGGCGGCTTTCTTGGCATCCTTCTTTTTCTTGCCCGATGTCGGTTGTGGCTCTCCGCTTGCGAGTTGGCTCATTTCATCCTCAAGGCGTGAAATCTCGCGCTCTGCTGCACGAACAATCATGCTCCTGCCGTCCGGGTCGGCCTCCTTCATCTGCTCAAGCACAAGCATCTTCTCCTCGATTTTGTCTTGGATGAACTGCGTCTGACGCTCGATGCTGTCGGGGATGCGCTCAAATACAGACTGCGGAACCACAATCATGTCCCAATCATTGAACTTGATTTTGGCATAGAAAGCCCTGCGGCCCTCTGCGTTGCGGTCTGCATCTTCAAGGGTCAACACTTTGGCATTAGGATAGAGTGCCTTCGCGCTCGCTACGAATTGGCCCACGGTTGCGTTCTGGACTACAATCATAGGCTTTCGTGCGGTGCCGAGGCGGCGCATTTCCATTGCCGTGGTGATGAGGGTATAGGTTTTGCCGGTGCCTACCTCATGAGCCAACAGGACAGGCTGTGTGGTGGCACGGATAACGGCCTTTGCTTGGTGCGGGCGCAGTTTGAAAGGTCTGCCACCTACGGTCGTGGCCGCTCCGCCGAAATGCTCCGGCACAAATTCATCGGGGATTGATTTAGGAACGGAGTTGTTGAACTTCTCGTTATACTTCTCCTCCATGCGCATAGACAGAGCGGGGTCGTTCTGCATCTGCTCACGCGCCCAATCCTTGAAGTCTTGGCGTATCTCGTCAACTTTCGTGGCACAGGCTGTAGTGGCAGCGGGGTCGGTTTCAGTATGTGAGCCCCCGTCACTGTCCTTTACCGTCCTGCTGACGGAGATTGTCTTGTTGGTAAGTGCGGCTTCAATGAGTTTATGGCCGGGGATGAGGATGCCAAACGCCTCACTGCGCACACCCATTTCTGTATTTTTGGGCTTGTCGGTATTCCACGGCTCAGCCATGTGCCATGTACCGCCGGCATTGGTCAGTTTAACGTCCAACTCGGTGCGCTCCTTGACATACCTCTCGTAGAGCTGCGGTTCAATCCATGATGAGCCAAGGGCAAACTCGATGAGGTGAGCAGGGATGTTCATAGGCACAACGGCCTCCAGAGCCTTGATGTTGGCATCATAGGCACCTCCGGCGGCTTCGTTGGCCTCTCTCGCCTGTCTCAACTTCTCACGCACATTGCCGCTGAGGTATTCATACGATACCTCCATCTGGCCTGTGGTCGGGTCCACAAAGCCAAGTCCGCTCTCTACAATCTCCTTCTTAACATCGTCCTGCGACTTGCCTAACTGAGTGGCAAGATACTCGGTGTCGATGCGGCCATACTTGTAGATGCTCGCAATGATACCGTCCTTGACATTCTTCGGTGAAGGCTCACTCTCTTTCTCTACGACACGGCGGCTGAAGATGTCGGTCTTGCCGTAGGTCTTTACCTTTGTGCCGTCCTTGTTGCCTTTTTCGGAGTAGGTCTCCAGAGCGACAATGCTTGAAAAGTCAACATCGTTGCGCAGCCATGCAAGATTATTATTCTTGTTGAGGTTGCCGTAACGCTGAACGAAAGTATCATAGGCACGGTTGAGGCGGTTGAGTAACGGCTGTAACCCGGCATCATCGTCATGCTCGGTCTGATACTTCAGCACATCGGCCAATGCAGACTTGATTTCGGTGTAGTCCTTGAAACACTCCTCTTTGGTGCGTCCCTTGATTTTGTTCTTGTTGAGGGTCAGAGGAACGGCACGGCCCATGCGGGCCACACACAGGTTGCCTTCGGAGTCAGTTACCATGCTGCCTTCCTTTACACCCTCGCCCAGAGCCTCGTTGATATGCGAGGTCTGCTCGGCAACGGCCTTGCCCTGTTCCTTGCTCCAATCCATATCGGCAAGGTGCTGAACCCATGCGGCCATTCGTGCTGATTGGTCGGCGGTGCGGGTCGGGAACAGACCTATGGAGGTAGGACGGTAGGTGTCGCCCTGTTCAAAGCCAAAGAACATTTCACCGCCCATGTGTTCGGGGTGTTCGATGAAATAACGGTTGACATAGAGAGGCAGGTCTTTTGTCTTGCCTCGTGCATCCGTGAATGTCGCGGTTCTCGCAGGTGTCACGGTGCTTACGTCTATGGCGTTGGCACTCTTGCGGCCATTCACACGCTTACGCACTACGATAATGTCAGACGTGGCGGCGGTGCCTCCGAAGGTCTGATTGTTCATGCGGAATACTCCCACAACATCGGCGTTACCCTCTTTGTCGCCCACAAGCCAATTGCGGAGCTTCTGGGACTTGTCGAGGGTGCCGCTTGATGTGATGAAGATACCGATACCACCTTCACGGAGTTTGCGCACGTTCTTGGCGATACAGAAATCGTGGATGTCACGGAATTTCTTGGAGAGGTCGCTGTCGCCGCTCTCGTCCATGACATGAAGGTCGGTAACGAAAGGCACGTTGGTAATGGCGAGGTCCACGCTGCCGTTGGCTATGCGGGTCTGCTCAAAACCCTGTACCTCCACCTTTGCGTCCGGGTAGAGTAATGAAAGGATGCCGCCGGTGGTCGGGTCAATCTCCACGGCGTGAATGTTGCTGCGCTCGCTGATGTCGGTAGGCATCAAGCCTATGATGTTACCGATACCGGCTGAACCCTCAACGATATTGCCGCCCTTGAAGCCGAGAGCCTTTGCCACGTCCCACATGGCATCAATGACTGCCGCAGGAGTGTAGTATGCACTGTTGCGGCTCATTACGGCTGCTTGGTATTCTTCCGGGGTCAATGCTTCGCGGAGGCGTTTGTTCACAGGATTAGGTGCCCACGCGCTGCCCTCGTTGAAAGCGGCACCGAGGCCACCCCAACCGCTATACCTGCGGAGTATGGCCATCTCCTGCGGAGTGGCCGTTGCGCCGGAGGCAAGGAGCTTCTTTGCGAGTTCAAGAGCGGCGATGTTGGCATCAATACGGGCTTTCTCACCTTTGGGTGCGTAGTCCATACCGCGCTCGGCATGGTTGTTGCGGGTGTTCTTGTGTGCAGCAGGTGCGGTTACGCCTCGCTCGCTCTTATGCTGTCCAGATACTCCTGCGCCTCTGTCGGAGTCAGACACAGTATGCTCTCCACCACGTTGAGCCATTCTTCCTCCGTCAGTTCGCTCATTTTCATTTTTTGCGCCCTCTCCCAACGGTTCATTAGGTCGCGGTTGCTGTCCCCCTCGCCCGGTTCCTTCGGTGCGAGGTTGTACGTCAGTTTTCTCATTTGATTTTGGTTTAGATGTTGATACTTCTGATTTGGGCTTACGCTCGATTTTTACCTCCGGCTCGTCAATCTGCTCGCAGACGGCCACACGCTTACCTGCGCGTACCATCTGGGGAAGATACTTGTCGAGGGCATGATGTGGAAACTCGGTGAAGGGGATTTCCGTGCCGTCATTCGTAAACTTGGAGAGCGGCAGGTTGAGAAGATTGGCAACCTCCTCGGCATCCGTTGACAGGACATAGTAGTTATTCCCGGAGCGGAATAGTAACATGGCATCGGGATGCTTCTGTTTCATATCCTCATACTGAGGCAGGAGTTTGCACAGGTTGTCGTTCTTGGCTTTGGAGGGTTTCAGACCGCCGCCTTTCAAGATGTCAACGACACGTTTTGTGGCTGGGTCAATCTCCTTTTTTGTAGGTGCGGTCGGCTGCGGTGCCTGCTGCTCATCGAACAGACCTCCGAACAGGTCACCAATAGGTAGCTGCGGTTCTACGGCAGGTGCTTTCGGCTCCTTGTCGGATGCTACACGTTTTGCCATGTCCACCATGTCCTCACCGGGCTGCGGTGCAAGAGGTGTGGCGGGCTTGACTGTCTCATCGGGCAGGTATGAGCGCACCAACCGGCGAATGTCGGACAGCAGCTCATCATAGGGAATGGTAGGCCGAGTGTTGTGATTGCTAGACACATAGCGGTCCATGCCTCCCGCGCCGGTGTTCTCTACACGGTACATGATACCTGTGAGCATCAAATCCTCATTAGTCCTGTCCTCACGTCCTCCATCGCGCCACGGCTCGTTCTTGTCGAGGCTTAGCCAGATTGACAGCTCGCGGCCTTCTGCGAGTGGCAGGGTGATGTAAACCTCGCCGCCGGCAGGTGCGACATTGCTACGGGCAATCTTGCTGCCAAATCCGTATTTGGCCTTGCGAACCTTGTCTTTCGGGTCTATGGTGATACCGAGGTCGGCGGCTAACTGTGTGGCGAGGCGGTGCGCGTCCTGTACGGCCTTGCGCTCTGCATTACGCATATAACCGTAGGCCTCGTTAAAGTCCTTATCAACGGGGGCGGCCTCATAGTAGCCGAGGAGGGCGAGTTGTTTGTTGACCTCCTCTAATTCTTTGTCGAGGCTACGAGAGAGTCCTTCGGCATCTTCCTCAGAGTTTGCAGCTTCGAGTTTACTTTCGACTTGACTTGCAGTAGTCTCTGCTTTGTCGATAATAGTTTCTGTATCTGCTGATGTTTCGTCAGCCTCTTTTTTTCTTTGCTCATTGCGTTGGTCTTTGAGTGATTGAATTATCTGGTCGGTCTGCTGTTGTGAGGCGTTCTCATCAACGGCGTGTTGAGCGGTGGCGATGATGTCCTTGGCTCCGGGCTTGTCGAAGTTGTAAACGTCAAAAGCCTTGACGGTCTTTCGGTCGTCCATTTCTTCATCCCATCCGAGTTCTATCACCTCCTCCATGTTCTGTGCGGCGGCATAGAGAGATTTGAGGTGGGGACGCATTTCATCGAAGATGTCGGGCAGCTCGTCCTTCATGGCCTCGCAGTAGTCGGAGAAGGAGCGCAGACCGCCTTTCATCATAAGATAGGTCATGCGGGTACCCATGCGCAGCACCTCGGCATCCATCTGTTTGGGCTTGGGCTTGCCATACTCGGCTCCGGCCTCCTGCACGATGTCACCGTCCTTGCCGAAATGATTGCGCAGGTCTTTACGGAGGCTGTCAAACTCATCGGCATCCTCATCACTAATCCACCTGCGTTTCTTCGGCTTGGGAGCTTCCTCTACGGGTGTGGCATGGTCGCTCAGCTTGGTTTCGCCTTTGGTCTTAAGTGCATCGAACACACCCTCAACGTCAACCTCCTTCATCGGGCTTTCGGTCGGCTTGGCCGGTGCTTCGGCTTTCTTGGGTTTGGCCGCAGGTGTCTCCATGTCGGCCATTGACAGGGGAGCCTCGTCTGCTACCTCGTCCTCGCTCTTGGCTGTTACTTCCTCAGCAAAGGCTTTGGCATCCTCACTGCTGCGCAGCATCCAACCCTTGCTCTCGCGGTCGTACCAACCTTTGAGAGCCTTGGCTTTCGCGCGAAGGGCCGACAATTCCTCTTTGGAGAAATCGCGGTCGAATGTTACCAGATAGGTGTCAAGGGTTTTGCCCTGCTTGTTGGTGTAGGGCTTAGGCTCTATCTTGTAGCCCTCGCCAATGTTGGCCTCTGGCTGTGTGGGCAGCTCCGGCTCTGTCTTGACAGGAACCTCGTCAACAACCTTGCTGACGGTGGTATAGTCAGCAAAGGGTTTGGTCTTGCGGTGGCTCGACTGCACCCACTTGTTGAAATCCTCAATGTTGGTTTCGGAAATGCGGAGGCCGGGGTGTGTATCGGCCCACGTCTTATCATAGTTGGCGAGGTAGGCGGTCATGGCCTCGTCCTTGTCGTTGAAGCCAAGCATCACCTTATGTTCATCAAAGGAGCCGTCCCTGTTGGTCTGGTCAACGACAAAGACCTTGCGGCCATTCCATTGGTCCATGTCGGAGTGCAGGAACACATCAATGTGGTCGCCGTCCACGCTCTCCGTGCCTTTGATATAGCCGTAGGCATTGGCCATGGTGGTTTGCCATTCCTTGCCGTCAGCATCTACACCCTTGCGAATGCTACCTGCCGGGTTCTCGATGGTAATGTCAAAGTCGCCGATGGTAACGTGGCCTTTCTTGTAGTTGCCGGCCTCGGCTTGCGCCGGTGTCGGCTCTGTGTTCACCTCTGCAGATGCTGCTTGAACAGATGCTTGAACAGACGGTTGTTCAAGTCCTACGCCCTTATCATCAGAGGGTTGCAGAGAACTTTCATCGGCTGAAATTTGTTTATCTGTCAAAGATTGTGTATCTTTGCGGTCAGAAACGGTTGGCTCACCGTTGGGTTCAATAGATGATGTGCCGCTCTGCTCATCTGTTGGAAACGAAGAGTCACTTGAAACGGCATTGTTCGGTTGCTGAGGTTCGGTCTTAGTAGACGTTTCTGAAGAAATAACAGTGTTTTCGGGAGTAGCAGTGTCATTCCCGTTGCTCGAAAGAGTCTCTACAGTGTCTGTCGTATTGTCGGGGACACTGTTTTTCTTTTCAAACATGGTAAGAAGCCATGTTTTCTTTTTATCATCCCATGTAAGACGAACGGCGGCTTGATATTTTTCGCTCTCCAATTGCACACGATTTGCAGAACGCTTGGTTACCACCATATCATTCAACACATCCTGCAAGTTGAAAAGGACTTCCGGGTGAAATTTTGCTAACTTGGCAAGTCCATAGCCGTCACTATGGGCAGTTCCCTCCTTACCCCATACGAGGTCTATATCGCCAATATCCTTATGATGCAACGCTCCAATCGCCTCACCACTACGCTTAGCAAGTAGGAAAGTAACGGCTTCTTGCGGTTTTCCCTTGAATTGTGTGTAGATTTCACCAAATGGACCAACAGAAGGAGTTACTTCCTCTGCCAGTTCTCCATTTGCTGCATCATCAGAATTTCCTCCTCGGACATCGGTATTTCGTCCTCCTGCTGCTGCGCTATCATCTTCAACTCCTGCTCCACGGTCGGACGGTTCTGTTCCTGCCGGATTTTGTTCTCCGCTTGCAGGTGGTTCATTGCCTCGGAGTTCCCCTCCTTGGCCGTTTTGATTACGGAGAGCCACATCAGCACCTCCATTTGCGACATTGTTGTTTCCATTCTTCGCCGGTTTATAATCTATGTTTAATACCTGTTTAATAACGTCCGCAAGCGGATATTCTGTTGTGTCGGCCTCCTCAAAGAGGGTAGCGGCCTTCTTGCCCTGCGCGAGGTCATACATCTGGTTGAAGTAGCTTGCGAGTGTCGATTGTGACATATCGTTGGCTTTATACATCGCGGCCAGATGCAATGCAAAGTTACTAAAATTATCGGCAGGCATGTACTGCTCAAACCTATCATCGAGTTGGATTGAGCGTTTGAAACCCTCGACAACCCTCAGAACCTCCTCCATTTTCTTGGCGGCGGCGAATGTCGGGTCGTTCATGAGCTGATTGAAAGCGGCAATAGACGCTTGGATTTCGGGGAGCATCTTCCCGGCAAAGGGCGAGTCCATATCGCGGAAGGCCGTAGAGAGGATTGCACGTTGAGCCTTGGCCGGAAGTGCATCAAACATTTCCTCCAACTGCTGTGAGCCTCCCTTGAACACGGCTTGATACAGAACTTTCTGCAAGTCGTTCTTGGCCTCGGCTGTGAGATTGCCCTTGCTGTCGAATGCTGACTGATACTGCGTGTTGGTGATAGCACCTTTCTGTGCCATCCATTTCAGTACATCGGTGCCGTTGCGGTCCACAAGCTGACCGAATGAGGCCTCCTCGTCACCACTACGGAGTAATTGAGCGGCAAAGGAGCGCATATCCTCGCCGAGTTTCTGCGCTACATTCTTAGGCTTGATACGTTCAACGCCGCCGCTCTCGGTGTCCTGTGCGGTCATTTGACCCAGACGGATGGCCTCGGCATCATCCACATCAAGCATATTGACGAGGACAGGCTGCTGCATGGCGTTGACCGCTTCGGGGTCAATACCGAATTGTTCTGCATTGTCGATGAGGTATTGTTTGTAGGTCTGCTGCTGTTCGGGCAGTTTATTCTCCCACAGGTAGCGGAGAGCGTCAGAGCGGTTGTTGCCCTGTATCACCTCACCGCGAGAGTTGATTGTCGGTGCGCCGGTGTAGGCCGTTGCGCTGCCGGTGATTTCCTGCGGTCGGATGCCCTCTGCCATTTCTTTGGCGGCAAACATAGATACGGCCTCGGCACGGTTCTTGGGCTGTGCCTCTTCAATAAAGAACATGGGGTTGCGCTGTCCCTGTATGTGCGAGGGCTGTAACTGCGAGGCTTCAATGACTGCGACATGACCTTTGGGGAGGTCCTTCTGCGAGAACTTGACCTCTACCTCGTGGCCTACAACTCCCTGCACAGGTTCCTGTCGGGTGAACATCTGACCACTGAAACGGCGCACACCGCGCTTGCGGGCATTTTCGGGAGTGTCAAGGTGCCATTCTGGAATACCTTCCAATGCCTCACGCTCCAGACGTGCGGCCTCCTCGCGGGCTTCGCGCTCCGCTTTCTCAGCCTCGGCCCGCTCTGCGGCTCTCTGTCGGGCCTCTGCCTCCTGCTGTGCGCGTATGGCATCCTGTCGGCGTTGCTCGACATTAGCCATTTGTTGCCACAGGTTGTATTCCTGCTCGGCCTGTGCGAGTCCTGCGGAGATTGCCTTCTTCGATGCAAGTATCTCGGTCGGGGTCTTGCCTTTCGGTTTCTGCTTCTGGGCTTTCTCATACGCCTTGCGCTTCTCCTCGGCCATGGTGTCGGCAATCTCTTTGGCGGTGGCTGCATCACCCTCGGCAAATTCCACAAGGGCATCCCAACCATGCTCCGGGTTCTCGGCCTGTTCAAAGATAGGCTCACCTTTGGCATCGCGGGGAATACGTTGCAGGGGTGTCGGCTCTGCGGTCGGGGCCGGTGTTTCCTGTACGTTCTCTACAGGAGCGGCGGGATTGGGAACACTTTCAGCGGGTGAAACGGCGTTTTCCGTAGGAATTTCGTGCGTTTCCGTAGAAGTGGGAACGTTTTCGGGCTGATTGGGAACAGTGGCTGTCTGCTCGTTGGAGGGTTGAACCGCGCCCAACTTAGAGAGCTGTTCATCTGTCCATGTCGGAACGTTGGCACCGGGCGAATAAGGTTGCAAGGCATTGCCGTTGCCGTCATGCGCCCACATGAAGCCACGATCGTCAATAAGGACATTCTGACCCTCGGCATCCTTGCCAACGGTGAATGTGCGTGTGCTGCCGTCACGTTGAGGCACGGCAATAGTGCCAACAGGATTAACGCCTGTGGGCATCGTGACCTCGCCCTGCGGTGCCTCGGCGGGTGTGGATGTAGGTGTAGTTGTAGGTGTAGTGGCAGGTGTAGAAGTCGGGGCCGGCGTAGGCTCAATGGGAGCAACCTGTTCGGGCTGTTCCGTTTGTTCGGGCTGTGCGGCCTGTATTCTGAGCTGCTGCTCTTGCTTGAGTCCTTCTACCCAACCACGGCCATAGTCGGTGAGCATTGACACCTCGCTTTCATCATTGAACCTCTCAATGTTTCTGTTGAGTTCCTCATCAGACATTGAGGTGGAGGCGGCTCCATCTTCAAGGCCGTTGTCGTATGCCTCGGTGTCGGAAACGCCTTCCGGGTAAACGCGGTCGGCGGCTTGTGGCTGCTCGGCTGTCGGTTGCAGAGGCTCGTCCGGCTGATATTCGGAGAGTATGTTGTTAAGCTCCTGCTCGGATGCGTAGTGAAGATGTTGCAGGTCGCCCTCAACATAATATTCATGGTTGCCATTCTCATCGACATAGCCGGTGAGGACACCGCGAGTTTCTGTACCGTCAGAGTTGCGTATCTTGATTTGGCCGGAGGTGTATTTTGATTGAGGCTCCACCTCCGGGACTTCGGTGGCATCACCAGGCATCGTCGGCGCTTCCTCGGTTGGGGCCGCATATTCTTCGTAGGATAAAATGGCCTCGGGCGATACCATTTCAATCTTGCCGGTTGCAACATCACGAATGACAATAGATGCATCGCTGCGCTCGCTATCAACCATGCTGCCGTCCTCCATCATCACCACGCGGCCACTCAACACCTCAACAGGTCGGTCTTGATATTTCATCACAGCACGGCCTATGGGTGTCTGTTCGCCTCCGGGCTGATGCGGGTCGTAATCTGGGGTCGGGTCGGTGGAGTTGTTGAAACGCGGGTCAATCGGCTCGCTATCGGCGGGTGACACGGATTCATCCGTCAGTAGTTTCTGATTGGTGATGTCCTCGGCCTGTGCATCCTCAACGGGATTGGCCTCCTTTGCCTTGTCGGGAATAAGTTCATTAAGATACTCATCAATGGCGGTCTGCTCTTGGACTGTGCGGCGGTTAGCCTCTTTGCGGATTGCTCCGTCAATGTCAACACCGTATTTCTCATTGATGCGACCACGTATTTCATCGGTGACTCCTGCCTCCTTAAAATCACCCATAGCGTCAGTGACCTTGCGGAGAATGTTCTGCTGCACCTCGTCAAACTGCTTGTCGCCGCCTCTGAGGTGGTTACGCCTTGCCTCTTCGCAGGTACGGTAAACCTCTACCATGTCCCAACCGTTTTCTGCGGACACGGTACGGCAAGCCTCCTGTAAGCGGTTCTCAAAGTCGGCAGTCTGCTGATAACGCTCGCCGATTTCAATGCTGTTAAGTTCGGTCTGACGCTTGATGCGCTCCAATTCAAGGTCAGCGGCCTTGCGGCTCTTGAACGAGCGGGAAGTGATAACTCCGTTGGCTCCCTGCGACTCCACGATGAAACCTCCATCGCCATCTTCGATAAGCTCACCTCTCATCACTGTTGACATAGGGAGCATACGGCCTGTTGCAAAGTAGTACATCTTTGCTCTTGCGGCCTCGCTGATACGCGGGTCGGTTACCATGTCGGTAAGGCGGCTGACGATTTCCGGGGCGTTCTGGGCTATCAGACTGCCCTCGGCTGGGTCGCCTGTGCGCTCTGAGCTTTCAACGAGGTCGCGAAGGTCGTAGCCATACCGTTTGAGTTCTGCCTTCTCGTCCTCGGTCAGAGCCATACCACCATCGGAAGGGGCGTCCATGCGCTGACGCAGACGGCTCTCAAAGTCGAGGCGGTTCTTCTGGCCGTTGGTCGGGCTGTCGAATGATGCTTTGAGGTCGCCGAGGACACCGCCAGCACTCTTGAGCATGTGCTTGGCCTTGAAACCTACCATCATGGCCATGTTGTCATTCCACACGTCCATTGCATCGCGCTCGCCCTCTATCCATTCGGGGACAGAGAAGATTGTACCCTCGGCGAGAGTGGCACCTGTATAGACACCTGCGCGAGTGGCAACCTTGCCAACGGTGCTTGATGTGGCCCGCACAAGTTTGTCGGACACGTTGCCCGACACAGGGCCGAGCCAACCGACTGCAGCACCCATCATGAGGCCGTGGCCGAACTGACCTGCTACGGCTCCGGCCGAATATCCCTCGTTGATATAGCGGCCTGTTTCGTCCTGTCCCACGATGTGACCACCGTGGGCGAATTGGTTTTCCATTTCCTTGACACCCTCGAATGTGCCAAAGTTGGCTGCACCACCGGCGATACCTCCGACAATGCGGCCTGTCATGGATGTGGCGAACTGACGTGTGGCGGCTTGGGTAACTGCGGCTGATGCACCTCTACCTGCCAACCAACGACCACCGGCCCACATTGCACTTCTTGTGGCTGCGCTGCCCACACCTGCCGACAACCATGTTGTAGGGTCGAGTGCAAAACCTGCAACCATGCCGGTCACGTCAAGTATCTTATGGCCGTCCTGTCGGTATGCCTCGTTTGCGGCTTCGTTTGCCGCCATGTCGCCGGTCTTGCCGTCTGCGCTCGATACGGCCAGACCCTTGCTGACGTTCATCAACAGGTTCATGTCGCCAATCTTGCGCATAAGGTATTCCAGATTACCCTTCGGCATATTCTTCTCAACGGCGAGATTGTATAGGCGCAGGTCTGACTGCTGACGGGCAAACTGCTTGGCCTGGTTGTATAGCACAAGTTCATCGGCTCCGGGATTGCGGTAGCGCAGCATCTGGTAGCAATCGTCAATGAGAGCCTTCTGTCCATCCTCTCCCAGATTATCCCATGACTCGTTCATGAGACGGTCAAGGTCGAAGTTGTTAAAGTGGGCTACCATGCTGCGATGGCTGTTCATTGAGGCGTTCATAATGTGGTTCTCGGGACCACCTAATAAAGCGGCATTGGCCATTGGACTGCCTTTGTCGCTATAAATATCATCCGCAATGCGGTTTCGGTCAATGCCCTGTCGCTTCTCGGCTGCTGACCATGCCTGTTCTGCAGCGTTCTCTCCCTCTTTGGGGTTGTGACGCTCCCATAAGTGGAAAAGCCGGTCATCAAACTCACGCTGTAAACGCTGTTCTTTTGACCGCTTTCCTGCCTCGGTGTTATTCTCCCACCACTGATGATAGTCGCTGTCAGCCTTTATTTTCTGCAACTGAGTTGGCACACGTTCGCCCTGTGTGGTGTAGAACACTTTCTCCATTTGGCCGGACTGAGGATTAAACTCACGCTCTCCCATAAAGGAGCCGGGGCGGTTGCCCTTCTCAATGCCCTCCATGCGCTGATGAAAATCCTCGCCCATCTTCTTCAGTCGGGCGTTGGCTTGGTCCATCTGGAACTGCATGTACTGCTGTTGCGCGGGAGAAGGCTTCCAACCTGTGGGTTGTGCCGGCGTTGTGGCACTCTGGACGCTCGCCTGTTGTGCGGTATTATCCTTAATCGGCTGAACAGTAGTGGGAGCGGCCTGTTGCTGCGGCTGAGCCTGTGCCGCCGGTTGTGCCGGGGCTGCGGCAGGTGGCGGGGCAACCGTGCCGATGTCCTTTGAGAATGTATCGAAGTCGGGAAGAGAGTAGGCTACCTGCATATTGGTGTAGAACCGCCTACGCTTCTGCTCGTCCATCATGTCTTGCTTGAATGTATCGAAGTCGGGCAGAGAAAAATGCTTCAACCCGTTCTGATACAGTCTGTATAAATTATCGTTGGGATTAGCCATATTTATATGATGTAATCTGGTTAATAACCGGGTGGTCTTTGTCCTGTTTCAAGCCCTGCAACCTGCTTGATGGCGTTCTGTGTAGCCGGTGAGCTTTCCACATTGGCACCGATGGCGATAAGCATAGCCTCGGTTGTGGGCGGCTTGTAGCCGACAACGAAACCATTCTGCACAATCGGGTCGCCCTGCACCTGCGCACGGACATTCTGAGGTAGTGTGCTGAAGATGCGTGAAACGGTCTGTGCATTGAGCTTGTCGATAGACAGAGTGACGTTGCCGTTGCCGGAGCCGAGGTTGAAAGTCATTTGGCCCTGCTTCATGGAGTGGGCGAGCTGTTGAGCCGATATGTTGATGCGCTGACGCTCCAGAGAGGACGAAACATTGAACTGTCGGATGCTCTCTTTGAACTGACGCTCCCAACGCTGTGCCTCCTCCTCATGCCATTCGCCCTGTCGGTCGAAGTTGGCTTGCCACTGACGAACACGCTCGTCATAGTCCTTATTACGGAATGCCACATCGTCTGCGCGGTCTTGACGGCCTGCATCATAGGCACGGTCTTGACGTGCGAGAGTCTGCTCTGTTTTCCATGCCTGTAAGCCTCGCTCCTTGTCGGCATCCTTCATCTTGCCTATGGTGAGGGCATATTGCAGATACTTGTCGGCATCGGCCTCGCGCTGTGCCTTCTCCTTGTCGAACCGCTCTTTGGCCTTGGCCGACATGCCCTCTTTGGGGTTATACATGTTCGGCGCATACTGAGAAGTGAACCAGAGATTAGACACGGCCTGTGCTGCATCCGATATGCCGCTGATAATGCCCTCAATCTTCTGACGGCGGCGCAGCTTCTTCAGTTCCTCCTCGGAAAGCGGCTTATATTCGGCCATGCGCTTTTCGAGCTGAGGTATGAGTTCAGCATAGCTGCTCGCGGTGTATTGCTCCGGGATGCTCGTTGCGATAGGAACGGTGGAGGTTGTCTTGACCGTGGTGGAAGATGATGAGGAACCTGCGGGCGTGATGGGCGCAGGTGTCGCAGCCGGTTGTGTGGGAGGAGTCGAGCCTCCACTGTCCGCAGGAGCGGCGGCGGGCGGTTGGTCGCCTACCACCGTTGTACGGGCATCTATGATTGGTTTATTGGGGTCTATCATCGTGAAATGGATTTAGAATACACTCGCCATGTTAGAACCGGCTTGGGCTACACCCTGCACGGCCTGTGAGATTGCACCGGCCTTTGCCTGTTCCAGATTGTTGAGCTTGTCGTTGAGTTCCGATTTGGTGTTGAGATACTGCGACTCTATCTGGTCCTTGCGGCGTTCACCGTTGACGGCAATCTGTGAGGTTGCATCCGCGAGGGCTTGATTGTTGGCCGCTTTTGCCGCCGCCACACTCTCCTCGGTGCCTCCCATGACGGCCTGTGCCCCTGCCGCCGCTTGGTTACGCTGTCGGATATTGTCATTGGTAATCGTGAGGATGCGCTGTGCATCGGCACGTTGTGTCGCGTCCTCATTATATCTGCGGTCATACCAATCTTGATTTTCCTTCATCTGGCCCTCAAGATTTTTCTTGACCTTCTTCATCGCCTTGGATGCACTGATACCACCGAAGATACTTGCTCCGATGCCTAATGCTCCACCAATTGCGCTGCCTATAATGCCCATGTCGTTGTATGATGTATGAGGTTAAACTTATTTCGCTCCCTGTGCGAGTCCGATAATGCCCATGTCGGCAATGTCCTTCTCGTCCTTCTTCTCATCATCGGGCGCAGGGGTTGGCGCAGGGGCAGGGGTCGCGGGTGTTGACTCCGGCTTTTCCTCCTCCGGCTCTTTGACTTTTTCTTTCACGGTCTCTTTTTCCTTGACTACTTGGGAGGGCTTGGCGTCACCCGTCCAACTCCCTTGATTGGCCGTGAGCTGCATCTGGGTCTTGAACCCGTCATGCAACCTGTCCATAGCCTTATCGCCTTGACGTTCTTTCTCTTTAATGAGTTCCATCGCGGCTGATATGATGCCACCTTGTGCTGCCATTGTGATGTAGAAATTAAAAAGTTATAATTACGGAGCAAAGGTAAACCCATACCTTTGCATCACATCTTTAACTTATTAGTCACATGGCACAAGGAAGAAAAACAGGTGGCCGTCAGAAAGGCACACCCAACAAACCCAACCCGCTCAAAGAGCAACTGCGCGCTCACTCGACTGCGTATTTTGAGCCGAAGCCACAGACAAACATGGACGGCTCACCGCGCACCATCGAGTTCAGAGATAAAGAAGGAGTAGTGTATAACACGGTCGTATTGGCAGACGCTGACGGCAATCCGCTCGTCATTTCCGATTTCGACATAGATATGATGATGATGGAGCCGAAGGACCGCGCCACCATACAGGAGAAGCTGCTGCGCTACCACACGCCGCAGATGCAATCCGTTTCGGCTGAGGTATCGTTGAACGGTGACATCACCACCACGATAGAGCAGCGTCTTAAAGACCTCGCCGCTGACAACGACAACTAACCGCTGCCGTCTATTTTTCTCTACTTTTAGAACCATGCCGGGCCTCGCAGCTCGGCATTATTCATTCCCGGAATTGTTTCCCCAACAATACCCATTTCTTCCCCAACAATGACTATTCTTTCCGAACTTTGCGGCATTTCTTCCCCAATAATGACTATTTCTTCCGAAGTAATTCACATTCTTTCGGAAGTTATTGCCATTTCTTCCGAAATAAAGGGCATAAATTCCCGTAATGATTATTTAATGCGCAACAAGTGAAAACACGATGATTTTAGGGGCCAAAAAAAGAGGCTGATTTTAGGGCATTTTCGGCGGTTTTTCGGGTCAAATTCCTTACCCATTTATCCTTATTCTTTCCGAAGTTATTGCTATTTCTTCCGAAGTAATTCACATTCTTTCGGAAGTTATTGCCATTTCTTACCCAAACTTCGGAATTAAAGGTCATTTCTTCCGAAACCTTTCTTTTGATAAAAAAGAAATAAAAGAAAAATAAAAAGAAATATATTAATTCGACGATACGCGCGTACATACACACGCGCGAGGAAATTTTCTTTTTTTAGGCTTCGCCAATCTGGTATAGGGGCGGTGTTGAGAAAAAGAAAAAGTTGCGCGAAAAAGAAAAAGAGCCACGCCGAAGCATGACCCTTGAACCATTTTCGCGGAGGCGGGCAAAAGGTCACTTGAAGCCCTTGCCCTTCTGGTGTTCGTAAACATAGACCTTGCCGTTGTCGCAGTTGACAATCTTGAACTGCACCATCGAGCGGTCGGGAATGTCGGCAGGGAATTTCGCAACCAACGCCTGTGTGACCTCCTCGATGTTGCCATAGCCGATGTCCTCAAAGTTGGCCAGACACTTGCCTTGAAAGAATGCCGCCGCTCGGATGAGCATCTTCGGGGACAGGCGAAACACACCCTCCTCCTTAGGCTGCTCCTGTGCCACGCGCCGAGAGGTAGCATCGCTGAAAAAGATGAAATCAATTACCTTCTCGTTCAACTCCCATGCCGGTGTGAAGTCCGGGCGCACATATCCTCGAGTGATGGTGTAGCCATGAGAATGGTTCATCGCAAAGCCTACCTCCGCGAGTGTGGCCCCGCAGTCGTTCTGCGCCGTGGTCGCCCATGTGTGGCGGAACGTATAGACGCAGTAGCGTTTCTTCGGGTCGGTCATGCCCATGTCCTTGCAGATTTTCTTGATACCTGTGTTGACGTTGGCGCAGAAGCTGTCCGAGGTCGAGAAGCGGTCGCAGAAGCGAAACAAACGGTCGGTGTGGTCGCCGGCCCTGTACTTGTCGAACAATGGCTTTATCACCTCTGGCACTCTCATTTCGATGTAAGCGTCATCGCGGCGGCTCTTGGTGGTCTTGGCCCGCTTGTAGTGGATGATGCCTCCGTAGTAGTCCTCCTTGCGCAGGTTGAAAATGTCAACTGTGTTCATGCCGGCCAGACATAGTGACATCATCGCCACGTCACGGCCTAACTCCGGCAGGGGGTCTGCCATCTTGCTTTCGGGCAGAGGGGCCGCAAAGAATGCCCGGCAAGCCTCGGCGGTGATTGCCTTCTTGTTGGGACGGTCGGCGGCAGGTATTTTGACCTTTCCCCACGGATTAGTCTTTACTCGGATGATGCCGTTATCGTAGTCGTTCAGTTCGTCAATGGCTGCACGGAATATCTGACGGATGCATACAGGATACATCTCCTTTGCCCGTGCCGTCCCGCTCAACGTGGCCAACCACTTGTTGACGTTCACGCTCGTGAGCTGCGCAAACTTGATTTGGTTCGTCCCCATGTATCGCTCCATGTGTTGCAGGGCGAGTTTATAATTCTTCGCGCTGCGCTCCTGTCCGTTGTCGATGAGTTTGTCGATATGCTTTCGGGCATAGTCCGAGAAGGAGATAACCTCATCGGGCGTTGTCAGAAACTCCATGACCTGTGCGCCGGTCCACTGCGATATGTCTTGCCGGTTAAGCCTCTCTTGGTATTCCAGAATTTTCTGGGTGCAGAACTGCAACACGAAAGCGTCTGCAATCTCGCCCTTGCGGGTCAGCTCACGTTTGGTGAGCATCTTGTCGGTCTTGATGAATAAAGTCTGACGTCGGTGCGTGACACGGATATAGACCGAGTAAAATCCGTCCGCTCTGGGCCGTCTGACAACAGCTTTGAATGTAGCCATAGCAAAAATATATGTTATTGTTTGTTTATCATTGTTTTACAAGTGGACAACACGCGGACAACAACCCTTTGAAATTAGTATGGATTTTAGACAACATTTCCGTTCATTAGTACAAACTATCGTGTTCAAATGCGCATACCGTCTTAAAATATCTTAGGCGATAAGCCTCTGTGTTAGAGGGCTTACCGCCTAAGTAACTTATAATAAGGGGTTATCTCTTAATCTTCGATGGCAGCCTGGGCCGCGGCGACGCGGGCGATGGGCACGCGGAAGGGGGAGCATGAGACGTAGTTCATGCCGAGTTTGGCGCAGAACTTCACGGAGGAGGGCTCGCCGCCGTGTTCGCCACAGATGCCGACTTTGAGTTCGGGGCGTGTGGCACGACCTTTCTTGACGCCCATCTCTACGAGCTGGCCAACGCCTTCCTGATCGAGGACCTCGAAGGGGTCGGTCTTGATGATGCCGTGCTCTTTGTAGAATTTGAGGAATTTGGGAGCGTCGTCACGCGAGAAGCCGAAAGTCATCTGTGTGAGGTCGTTGGTTCCGAACGAGAAGAATTCGGCTACGGTTGCGATCTGGTCGGCGGTGAGGGCTGCACGCGGCACTTCGATCATGGTACCGACCATATAGGGAATGGAACGACCCTGTTCCTCGAAGACTTTGGCAGCGGTGGTATTGATTACGTCGGCCTGATTCTGAATCTCTTTGAGCGAACCTACCAGAGGAATCATGATTTCGGGCTTGACGTCGATGCCGCGCTCTTTGACTGCGAGAGCTGCCTCGATGATTGCGCGGGTCTGCATCTCGGTGATTTCGGGGTAGGTGATGCCAAGACGGCAGCCGCGGTGACCGAGCATGGGGTTGAACTCTTCGAGAGCGTCGACTTTGGCCTTGACCTCTGCGAGGGTAATGCCCATTTCGTCGGCAAGTTCTTTCTGAGTGGCGGTCTGGTGGGGTACGAATTCGTGCAGAGGGGGATCGAGCAGACGGATTGTCACGCCGTAACCGTCCATTGCGGTGAAGATGCCTTCGAAGTCGCCGCGCTGCATGGGCAGAAGCTTGGCGAGAGCCGCTTTGCGGCCTTCGACGTCGGAGGCGAGAATCATTTCGCGAACGGCTTTGATGCGGTCACCCTCGAAGAACATGTGTTCGGTGCGGCAGAGGCCGATGCCCTGAGCGCCGAATTCACGGGCCTGGATGGCGTCGCGAGGGGTGTCGGCATTGGTGCGGACGAGTGTCTTGGTATACTTGGCAGCGAGATTCATGATGGCTGCGAAGTCGCCGGAAAGTTCGGGTTTTACAGTGGGTACCTGGCCGTCGTAAACGTCGCCGGTGGAGCCGTTGAGAGAAATCCAGTCACCCTCGTTGTAGAGTTTGCCGCCCATTTCCACTGTGCGGGCATCGTAGTCGACTTTGATTTCGCCGGCACCTGATACGCAGCACTTGCCCATGCCGCGTGCCACTACTGCTGCGTGGCTGGTCATGCCGCCGCGCATTGTGAGGATGCCCTGAGCCACGGCCATACCGCGGAGGTCTTCGGGCGAAGTCTCGATGCGGACGAGCACCACTTTGCGCTTTTTCTCGGCCCATGCCTCTGCATCGTCGGCGAAGAACACGATCTGGCCGGCGGCAGCGCCCGGAGATGCGGGAAGGCCTTTGGCAACTACTGTGGAGCGTTTGAGTGCAGCCTTGTCAAAAACGGGATGAAGAAGTTCGTCGAGTTTGGCAGGTTCCATGCGCAGGAGGGCGGTCTTTTTGTCGATTTCGCCTGCGCGGAGGAGGTCCATGGCTATTTTCACCATAGCGGCACCGGTGCGTTTACCGTTACGGGTCTGGAGCATCCAGAGCTTGCCGTCCTGAATGGTGAATTCCATGTCCTGCATATCTTTGTAGTGGTCTTCGAGCTTGTTGGCAATAGCGATAAGCTCGGCGGCGCACACAGGCATCGATTCCTCAAGCGAGGGATATTTCGAGGCACGTTCATTTTCAGAGATGCCCTGCAGGGCAGCCCAACGACGCGAGCCTTCCACAGTGATCTGCTGGGGGGTGCGGATGCCGGCAACGACATCTTCGCCCTGTGCGTTGATGAGGTATTCGCCGTTGAAAATGTTCTCACCGGTCGCTGCATCGCGGGAGAAAGCCACACCGGTAGCCGAGTTGTTGCCCATGTTGCCATAAACCATGGCCTGGACATTCACGGCGGTGCCCCATTCCTCGGGGATCTGATTCATGCGGCGGTAGATGATGGCGCGTTCGTTCATCCAGCTGTCGAAGACAGCGCAGATGCCGCCCCAGAGCTGATCCCATGCCGATTCGGGGAAATCCTTGCCGGTGTATTCTTTGACAGCGGCTTTGAAGAGTTTCACAAGATTGCGGAGATCTTCGACTTCGAGTTCGGTGTCGAACTTCACGCCCTTCTCTTCCTTGACTTTATCGATGATAGCCTCAAAGGGGTCGGTTTCGGTTTTGGTTTTGGGTTTCATGCCGAGAACCACGTCGCCATACATCTGCACGAAGCGGCGATAGCTGTCCCAGGCGAAACGGGGATTGCCACTCTTGTTGGCAAGCGCTTCCACGGTAGCGTCGTTCATGCCGAGATTGAGGACAGTGTCCATCATGCCGGGCATCGAAGCGCGGGCGCCGGAGCGCACAGAAACGAGCAGAGGGTTATCGGGGTCGTTGAATTTGTTGCCGGTGAGGTCTTCAACGTGCTTGATAGCTTTTTCGACATCAGCTTTGATATCTTTGACAACATAATCTTTGCCACACTGGGTGTATTCCGTGCAAACTTCGGTGGTAATGGTGAAACCGGGAGGCACAGGCATTCCCAGAATGTTCATTTCAGCGAGGTTGGCGCCTTTGCCGCCGAGGAGGTTGCGCATTGAAGCATCGCCTTCGGCCTTACCGTCACCGAAAAGGTAGATTTTCTTAGCCATAAGTAGTTGACAGTTTAGATTAAAATTTATAACCGGTTAGGGTCAAAATGTATTTGTTTGTTATAGTATGCGGTTAGGGGCTGAAACGGCAGATAAAAAACCATGCCGGGAGAAAGGGGATCGGTTGCAAACTGTACTGCAAAGTTACGAATTTTCGTTGGAAAATACTAAATATATATATGTTTTTGAACATATTATTGTAACTTTGCAGAGCAAAAAAGTAGCCGGTCATGCCTGCTGTAATCAAATAACAGCTGATGAGCATGGCTTATTGCCTGTTTTACGAATAATTACATATTATTACTTTTACATAACGTTGCGCCGAACTGTTCCCAAAGTGCGCTATAGAGAGATATTCCTATGTCAAGAAAGAAAAAAGAGCTTCCTGTCATCGAATCGCTTGAGATATTGTCGGTAGGCGCCGAGGGTAAGGCAGTCGCACGTCATGACGATCTCGTGGTGTTTGTTCCGTATGCCGCTCCGGGCGACGTTGCCGATGTAAAAATCGACAGGAAGAAACACTCTTATGCCGAAGGTCATATAGAGCGAATGGTGAAACCTTCGCCATTGCGTGTCGAGCCGTTCTGCGAACATTTCGGCGTGTGCGGGGGATGTCGCTGGCAGCATCTCCCATATCAGGAACAGCTTAAAGCCAAACAGCAACAGGTTGAAGATGCTTTGCACCGAATCGCCAAAGTCGAGATGCCCGAAATAACGCCAATACTCGGGTCGGAGCAGACTGTGGCTTACCGCAACAAGATGGAATATACCTTCTCCAATAAAAAGTGGCTGACATGGGAGCAGATGCGTTCGGGGGAGGAATTCGCTGACCGCGATGCCGCAGGGTTCCATATTCCCGGCGCATTTGACAAAGTACTCGACATCAACCGATGCCATCTGCAGGATGATCTCGGCAACCGTCTGCGTCTGCACGTGAAACAATATGCCCGGGAGCATTGTCTCAGCTTCTTTGATCTCCGCGCCCAGACAGGATTGCTGCGTACGATGATGATTCGCATCGTATCGACCGGAGAAGTGATGGTGGTGCTCTCGTTCGGAGAAGACAATCCAGGGCAGATCAAAGGAGTGCTTGATGATCTCCGCACCTCTTTTCCTGAAATCACCTCTCTGATGTATGTGGTCAACACAAAAGCCAACGACACTATCGCCGACCTTGACATACAGCTTCATTCAGGCCGGGCATATATTGAGGAAGAGATGGAGGGATTGCGTTTCCGCATCGGTCCCAAATCTTTCTACCAGACCAATTCGCATCAGGCATATAATTTATATAAAGTAGCAAGAGAATATGCCGGACTCACAGGCGAGGAACTGGTCTATGACCTTTACACCGGCACAGGCACTATTGCAAACTTCGTAGCCCCGCAGGCACGCAAGGTAATCGGCATAGAATATGTTGAGGACGCCATCCGCGACGCCAAACTCAATGCGGAGGTCAACCGGCTGGCCAATACCGATTTCTATGCAGGCGACATGAAGGATGTGCTGACCGATGAATTTGTCGCCGCTCACGGTCATCCCGATGTGATGATTGTGGATCCTCCCCGTGCCGGCATGCATGCCGATGTAGTCAAAGTGATCCTCAATGCCGAGCCGTCGCGCATCGTGTATGTGAGTTGCAATCCGGCCACACAGGCGCGCGACATAGCGTTGCTCGATGCGAAATACCGCGTCACCGCTATCCGCCCGGTCGACATGTTCCCCCATACACATCATGTAGAAAATGTTGTGCGCCTCGATTTACGCCCAAAAGAGTCGTAGCCGGAATATTTCAGTCGGTGGCTTTAAACAGGAAATTGAATGGTGCGCCTGCAGGAGCGAGGTGAAGGGTTGACGTTCCCTGATGGTCTGATGAGGAAGCAGGGGAGACAGTCATGATGCCGCGACGTCCGGCTTTTGCATAGACGCTCTGTGCAACGAACCCCATCGTGTACCTGAGGTTGATTTCAACGCATGGATCTATGCGATAATCTCCGTCGGTTGAGCGATATACCAGCATGTCAACTCCCACAGGACCGTGATATAGCTGGAAAAGAGAAGGCAACAATTCGGTCAGGCATACTGCGAGGGAGATCGCATAGGAGGGTAAAATGTAACCGCTGAGGTCAGAAAGAATCGCTTCATCAGATGCTACGAAGTTTCCGCCATAGCTCGTTGTCGTGGCATTGAAAAACAGAGAGAATCCTGCGAATCGGCGCCCACCGTCATGAAACAGCATGGCGAAATCCCGCACTTTATCAAGCGCCGGCTCAACCATAACGGACCCTTGCCGACGAATGATCCCATTGATTCTTTCCGCAGATGCCTGAAAAGATTCACGGCTGACGGGGAAGACTCCACGACCGGTAGATGACCATGGCGCTTTGATGTAGGCTGCACCATTTTCAGTTACGAAATGTCTGACTTGATCAATATCAGTAGCCTCAATCGAGGAAACATCCGGGACGTCAAATCCTTTTTCAGCCAAAAGTCCAATCAATTTGATGGTGTTGCGGCGATGAGAATAATTTCTAAAATCATCGACGTTATTCTCATAAGGTTCAATCAGATCCTCTCGAACTCCTGCCTGTCGGAACTGCCGGCAGGCATCGAGGCTCCATCCCCAAGGTGCAAGAGATGAAATTTCCAAACCGGAAGCCGATGACACTGGCCTTGGTCCGTCAAACCCGATTGAGTCAATCCAATGCGTCACTTTCACCAAATCTTCCTCCGGCACAAGCATCAGGTCGTCGGCATCACCGAGCCAAAAGGGGAGAGCGGCACCAGCCCGGTGCAATATAGCGGCCTGCATCGGAGGGGTGAATTGCCTGATATTCCGTGCAAGAGCAATATCGTTTTCGGGATTAAAGAGAAATAACCTGTGCATGGCATCGCAGGGATTAGAAATTTAACAATACAAAAGTACGAAAAATGAACCGAATTCAGTAATTTTGCAGAGAATAGAGTGCGATTAGTAACTTATGAACCGAAGAAGCTTTCTCAGAACAGCTGCCATAGGCGCTGCGGCCGCGATAGTCCCTGGGACCGTAAAGGCTGCCATGCCGGCCATAATCAACGCCGGCACCGACAAACTGAAACTTAAATTTTTCCCATACGAACTGAAACTCCGTCATGCCTTCAACCTTGCCCGCAATTCGCGAACAACCACGCCCGATGTGCAGGTGGAATTAACATACGACGGAGTCACCGGCTACGGCGAAGCCTCAATGCCTCCATATCTTGGAGAAAGCACCCGCTCGGTAATGGATTTCCTTTCCAAACTCAATCTGGAGCAATTCAACGATCCTTTTCAGATCGAGAAAATCCTCGATTATATGGAGAGTGTGGCTCCCGGAAATTATGCGGCAAAGGCTTCGGTTGATATAGCGTTGCACGACATATGCGGAAAACTGATGCGACAGCCTTGGTACAGAATCTGGGGATATGACGGCAGTCAGACACCCGTGACATCATATACCATCGGCATTGACACTCCCGAGATTGTCAGAAAGAAAGTGGACGAAGCGGCCCCATATAAGTTGCTTAAAGTGAAAATGGGACAGGACCGCGACCGCGAGACTGTTGAAATCATCAGATCCATGCGCCCCGACACACCAATCTGCTGTGACGTGAACCAGGGCTGGACCGACAGGCAACACGCACTCGACATGTGTAACTGGCTTGCGGATAACGGCTGCCTGTTTGTAGAGCAGCCCTTCGACAAAAAGAATCTCGATGATTCGGCATGGCTTACGGCGCACTCACCTATACCTGTCATTGCCGACGAATCGGTTCAGCGTCTTAAGGATGTGAGCGCTCTTGCCGGCGCGTTTTCCGGCATAAATATCAAACTTATGAAATCGGGAGGGATGAACGAGGCACGCAAAATGGCCGACATGGCGCGCGGCCTCGGCATGAAAGTGATGGTGGGGTGCATGACGGAGACTTCATGCGCGGTCACGGCCGCTTCGCAGCTCGCTCCGATCACCGATTATGCCGACCTCGACGGCAATCTGCTCATCAGCAACGACCGTTTCCGTGGCATGGAAGTGAAAGAGGGCCGCATCACACTGTCCGGGCTACCCGGCATAGGCGTCGAACGGATATAGCGGAAAGGGAAGGATCTAAAAAACCGGGGGCCGCAAATAAGCAGCTCCCGGCATTATACAAAAGGGTTTATGATCGAAGTTTATTCTTCGATTGCCTTGCGGTTGCGATAGTTTGAAATCGCAGTCCAGCAGAGCACGGCAATGATTGCGCCCACAACAGGTCCTACTACCATAATCCAGAAATCGGGCCATGCCTCGGGACACCAGAGAGCAGGGCCGAAGCTACGGGCGGGATTGACAGAGCAGTTGTCAACGGGAATGCCGACGATGTTTACAAGACCGAGTGCAAGGCCGATAGCCAGCCCGGCGAATTTACCGAATCCCTGACGGGCATCAGTGGCGCCAAGCACAACAAGAACAAAGAAGAAGGTGAACAGACCCTCCATCAGGAGCGCCATTCCGGCGTTTGCACCGGGCTGAATCACATTAGTGGCGAGGTTGCATTCGGCGTGACCGGCGCATGCTTCCGTGATGCCGCCAAACTGAAACTCAGGAGCCATGCTCACAAACCAGTAGAGGAAACCGCCACCGATGGCGGCGCCGATGAACTGCGACACAACATAGCCGATGAATTCACCGAATTTCATACGGCCGTTGAGCCACATGGCAAGCGAAACGGCAGGATTGACATGGCAGCCCGAAATATTGCCGATACAATAGACAAGGCATAGAAGCACCAGCCCGAAACAGAGACCAATGCCTAAAACGCCGATTTTCGGTCCGGCCAACACGGCGCTACCGCATGCCAAAAGTACAAGAAACATGGTTCCTACGCACTCAGCTAAATATTTTTTCATATTATGAATAAATAAAGATTGAAACACGTTTATAATATGACACCGCCAAAGGGCAAAAAGTTTACAATAATGTCAAAAACCATCTCCGAACCATCTTCTTCCATCGATGCGCCCATTGAGCGGCATCCATGGCCGCCTTTCATACCATCAGATGCAAAAGTTTTGTTTCTCGGAACTTTTCCGCCGGGAAAACACCGATGGAGCATGGATTTCTATTATCCCAATCCGATCAATGATTTCTGGAGGATAATGGGGCTTGTCTTTTTGGGTGATAAAGATGCGTTATGGCTCCCCGCAGAGAAAAAGTTTGATCTTGATGCCATCAAAAAGCTGATGACAGAGAAGCATATAGCCCTTAGCGACACTGCGCGCGAAGTCCGCAGACTCAAAGGCAACGCTTCCGACAAATATCTGGAGATTGTTAAACAGGTGTCGCTTGATGAGATTCTTCACGAGATGCCCCACTGCCTCGCTATTGTCACCACCGGAGAGAAAGCCGCCGGTGTAGTCGCCGAACTCACGGCAACGCCGGTGCCCGGGATGGGAGCGATGGTTAACGATGCCCGAGGGCTGGAGATATGGCGTATGCCGTCAACCAGCAGAGCCTATCCCATGCGTCTTGACGTGAAAGCTGAATATTACCGAAAGCTGTTTAAGCATTTAGGGATTCTATAAGCATTGCGGTTTGACGATCCAAACTCTAAGAGACAGAGAGTTGTTATAGTAACAGCAACTGTTTATCAGAGAGTTTATGACTTCCTTAAATAAAAAAAGAATAGTGGTGATCGGCGGAGGTTTCGCCGGTCTGAATTTTGTAAAGCATCTTGATACCAAATGCTTCGATGTGATTCTCGTCGACAGCAACAATTATCATAGTTTCCCTCCATTGTTTTATCAGGTGGCATCTTCGGGACTTGACCCTTCGAGCATCTGTTTCCCGCTGCGTCATGAACTTCGACGCAAGCGTAACCAGGGGGTGGAATTTAATCTCGGCAGTGTGGAAACCATTGACACGGTAAATCGCACCGTTCGCACCTCAGTCGAGACCATCAACTATGACATACTTGTTGTCGCGGCCGGCACCACCAACAATTTCTTCAATATGCCTGCTCTCCGCGATAAGGTTTTCACAATGAAATCGGCGCCGGAATCTATCAGAGTACGAAACGAAGTGCTTGCTCTTCTCGAACATGCTTCGGTTGTCAAAACTCAGGCAGAGCGACGGAAACTATTGAGTTTTATAGTGGTAGGCGGTGGCCCGTCAGGGGTTGAGATAGCCGGAGCACTCGGCGAGATGAAGCGGTATGTGCTTCCGCGGGAATATCCCTCAATCAATCAGGACGACGTCTCCATCACCATTATTGAAGGGAACAACCGGTTGCTCCGCACAATGTCTGAACAATCTTCCGCTGCTGCCCTGAAAGCTTTGAGCTCGCTTATGGTCGATGTGAGACTTGGAGTGAATCTGAAAGATTACAACAGCGAAACCCGCACTGTCGAACTTGCCGACGGAACGACATTACCCGCCGCTATGGTCATCTGGACAGCAGGCATCACAGCCTCGCCGTTCCGATGGATAACTTCAGATGAAAACAATCAGGGACAACCATCATTCATCAGTCGCGGAGGACGATTGAAAACCGACAGCCATTGCGCCGTCGAGAGCCTTGATGGTGTTTATGCAATCGGCGACATCTCAATCATGAGCGGAGACCCCGCATTTCCCGACGGGCATCCGCAACTTGCACAAGTGGCGCTACAGCAGGGGAAACTGCTTGCTCATAATCTAAACAACCTGGGCAAAGGATCGGACAGGAAGCCGAAACAGTTCATCTACAAGGATAAAGGTTCAATGGCCACAATCGGACGCAACCGGGCGGTGGTGGATCTGAGACATCTTCATTTCCACGGGTTCGCAGCCTGGATGGTGTGGATGTTCATACATCTTATATCATTGTTGGGCATGCGCAACAGACTGACCGTGCTGATCAACTGGGTATGGGCCTATTTCAATTATTCCACATCGCTTAGACTGCTGATTCGACCTGCCCGACATCCGTCGGCAGGGGAGACATCTCTGTTTAAATCGGAATAATTCAGACTTTACCGAGCACAGGTGTTTTCTGCGAGACGCGCGCCGCGCAGGAAATCGGATGCTCCCATGGCTTTTTTGCCCGACGGTTGCAGAGTGACAATTTCAAGCAACCGGCCGTCGCCGCAGGCCACTTTCATGTTCTTCCCGACAACAATAGTGCCCGGGGCAGCTCCGGTAGATTCGTCAGAAAGACGAGTCTCGAGAATTTTCAGATTATGCACAGGCTGAGACATCGTGTCGGTCGAATCGAACAATTCAGTCCATGCACAGGGGTAAGGCGACAGGCCGCGCACAAAGTTGTGGATTTCCTCGGCGCCACGATTCCAGTCGATTTTACAAGTCTCCTTGAAGATTTTAGGAGCGGGTGTGGCGGGTTCGCCCGCAGTCACGAGCTGTTCCTGTGGAGTTACGGTGAGTGTATCGTGAATTATATCGTCAACTGTGCTCAGGGTGAGTCGGGCGCCGACATGCATCAGTTTGTCGTGTACGTCGCCGACATTATCCGTCGGAAGAATCTCCACCTTTTTCTGGGCAATGATGTCGCCGGTGTCAATTTCATGTTTGAGGAAAAAAGTGGTGACACCGGTCTCGGTGTCGCCATTAATAACTGCCCAGTTGATAGGGGCTGCTCCTCGGTAACGCGGGAGTAGCGAGGCATGGAGATTGAATGTGCCGAGCCGGGGCATAGTCCACACTATTTCGGGGAGCATCCTGAACGCGATCACAATAAACAGATCGGCATTTAGAGCGCGAAGCTCCTCTACAAATTCAGAGTCTTTGAGTTTTACAGGCTGCAACACCGGGATGCCATGCTCGACAGCGTAGACCTTCACCGGCGACTGAAACATCCGGTGACCGCGGCCCGCGGGCTTGTCGGGCATGGTGACCACGCCGACAACATTGTAACCGTTGGTAACCAGCGCGTCAAGACTCTCCACCGCAAATTCGGGAGTACCTAAGAAAACTATTCTGAGATCTTCTTTCTTCATCATCGTAGATTGCTGTTTTAATTCACGAGAGCTTCCGCCGCTTTCCACAGCGGATCGTCGGGGACAGGAGCATCCAGTGAGATCCGCTGCTTGCTGACCGGATGAACAAATTCGATGTGACGGGCAATAAGCGAGATGGAGCCATCGGGATTCGAGCGTTTGTCGCCATATTTGAGATCTCCTTTAATGGGACATCCGACAGATGCCAGTTGCACTCTGATCTGATGCTTACGGCCCGTGAGCAACTCCACTTCTATAAGGTGGTATCTTTCGAGCGAACCGAGCACCTTATAGCGCAGCCTGGCCTCTTTGGCACCTTCGCGGGGAGAAGCGTAATAGAGCGATTTGTTGGTCTTTTCAATCGTACGGATATAACCTTTCAGCTCGCCCTCGGACAATTCCGGAAGATTGCGCGAAAGTGCCCAGTAGGTTTTGTGTACCTCGCCGTTACGAAACATTTCATTGAGTCTCGACAGAGCCTTGGAAGTCTTGGCAAAAACCACCAGCCCACCCACAGGGCGATCGAGACGGTGCACCACACCGCAGAACACATTGCCGGGTTTGTTGTATTTTTCCTTGATCCACCGGCGAAGAGTCTCCACCAGCGGTTCATCGCCGGTTTTGTCGCCCTGGACTATTTCGCCCGGAGCTTTGTTTACCACAACAATATGATTGTCTTCGTAGATAACTTCCATAAAAACGGTGTCAGCAGATTCAACTGCAAAGTTACACATTTCCATCCACACTCTCCGCCATTGATAGACAAAAAAAGAGAGGGGCCTTCACAGGTGCCTCTCTCTCCATTCATCACATTATGCTTACAATTAATTGCTATGTCACTCTTTTATCTTTTCTTACAGACTGTCTCATCGAGTGAGACGGCCTTCATATCTATCACAATTGTTTGCCTTTGTTTTGTTCGTTCGAAAGTAAAACGTTCGGTATTGACACACTGTTTGTAACCGTTACGTTAAACTCAATTAATAAAAGTATAATTGCTGAAATAGCGTCGGGAATCAATAGCGCCCTTCCACAATCGGCCAGTCAATGATGTCCCAGAGACGCTCGAGCGACTCTTTGCGACGGTTCTGGTAGTCGAGGTAGTAGGCGTGCTCCCAGACATCGAAGCAGAGGATAGGGGTCAGCCCCTGGGTGAGCGGGTTGCCGGCATTGGACTCCTGTGTTATGAAGAGCTTTCCGTCATTGTCACGCGAGAGCCACACCCAGCCTGATCCGAAGATTTTGGTGCCGGCATCCACAAATTCTTTCTTGAAATTGCTGAAAGATCCGAACTGGCGATCGATAGCGGCACGGAGGTCACCGTCGGGTTCGCCACCGCCGTCAGGGGAGAAGGAGAAGAAGTAGAAAATGTGGTTCCAGGCCTGCGAGGCATTGTTGAACAGAGCGCCCTTGGCGTCGCGGATGATCTCCTCGAGAGGCACCTCTTCAAATTCGGTTCCTTCGATCAGAGCGTTGAGATTCTCGATGTAGGCTTTCTCGTGCTTTCCGTAGTGGAAATCGACAGTGCGACGCGAAATCACAGGTTCAAGCGCGTCATTGGCGTAAGGGAGAGCGGGCTGAGTATACTTCATGATTTTAAGTTTTATAGGATTCGTAATTAATTATGGCAGGCAGTCCGATACTTCGGGATGCATGACCTACCAATTAAACAACGGCACAATTCAAATGTTCACCGGCACAAAAAGAGGGTGTATCATAATGGCTCATCCAGGTACAAAAAGCGCCGTGTCAAGCATTCTGACACAGCGCCTTGAAGATGATTATATCTCTGGAAGAATCAGAAACGATAGCCTATAGTGGCTACGATCTGCGATTTGTTGTCGGTAAGTTTGGCTGACGGAGCAGTGCTCCAGTCGGCATAAGCATCAGTAAAGGGTGTAAAAGCATTGAATGTGGAAGTGCGGTGCTTGTAGACATACGCCAAGTCGAAATACAGCCCCTGGTATTTGTAGCCCAGACCGCAGGTGATATACTGAGTGTCGTCATTTACCCGGTATGAGGGATCCTGACCGGCAGTAGAGACTTCGCCGTAGGATTTACCGTAGGCTGTGTTGGCATCTTTCAGCTCGGGTTTTGCGGCGGATGTGGAGTAGCTGTAGCCGGCACGGACCGAGAGCTGCGGGGTAGCGCGGAATTCGCCGCCGAGCCTTATGGTGCTTGTGCCTTTATAATATTTCTTTATGTTGTCATTATTGTAGGTCATGTCGGTGCCGTCGTCCCACTTGAGTTTCATGTCGCCGAAAGCGTCATACTCATAATCGAAGCTGAGGATGCCGCGGCCGCCGATCACACCTGCCACACCTGCCATAAGTTTCCAGGGAGTGTTGAGATTGAAATCATAAGAGTCAATCGGAGTGGATTCCTCACCATCGAAACTGCGGCCGCCGCCGGCGGGTGTCATATTGAACATCGTGCTGCCGAAGCCTGTGGAGCTGAGAGTGTAATATGTGGGTGTATGGACCGCGAGACCAATGCGTAATTCGTTGATGGGCTTGAGAATGGCTCCCACTTTAAAATTGGCGCCGGTGCCGTCGATGCGATGGAAAGAATATAACTCGGTGTCGGAATGCGAAGCGAGCTGATAACCGGCAGGAGCTACCGGCATCAGTGAATTTTCAAGATGCTCGGCATACCAGTATTCACGTGTCCAGTTAAGATCAGTGATGCCTACCGAGATACCCCAGTAAAACACATTCTTGACATTTCCGCCGAAGTTGATGTCATATTCATCGGCATGGCCTTTTTCCCTGATCAGGAAGTCGGCCGCTCCGGATGTGGCGCGGACACGATTTCCGTTGCTGTCGACACCGCCGTTCTGCCACATACCGCGATACTGGTCGGTCTCATAAATATCGCCGCCATCTTCAAAAGTCTCGGAATTGATCATACCGGAATTGTAGAAGAGGATACTCATCCAGTCGGGTGCATTGTCGCTGTAGTTGTCATATGGGAACAGCTCTTTGCCGTGGCTGTCCGACATCCACAGATCTTCAGGGTTAACTCCATCGGTAAGGCTTGCTATATAATTGGTGAGCGAGTTGCCGAATCCCGACAGGTTACCGTTATACATCCTATTGAAACGATAGAGACGGTTGTAGGTAAAGCCCCATGAAACCGAGTAGTCGTTGGCGGCGCCGAAATTATAGGTACCTACGTAACCGGCGTTGTTGAGGTTCGCGGTGGTTTTAGTCTGCGTGTCGCTCCCTCCGGTCCAGGAAGTCTTGTTCGAGTTGATGTCGATGCCGAGGGTAAGGCCGACGTCACTGCCGCGATACATGCCGATGCCGGCAGGGTTCTGGTTAATGGCCGAGAGGTCGGCGCCGAGAGCAGTGAAAGCACCTGCCATCGACATGAAGCGGGCAGAGCCCCGCAGCTCTGTCTGCGAAAGCTGCATGGCGTCGATAGGACTTTGTGCGAATGTGGCGGCTGCCGTTGTTAAGGCGAGAGCCGACAATATCAGCTTTTTCATATTATTGAAACGTTGAGTTTAGGCTTAGGAAATGGATTTTCAGCGGCTACGATGACCGCCACCGCCGCCGCGGCTGCCACCACCGCCGGTGGAGCGGTAAGATCCGGAGTTATAGCTGCCGCGTGACGAGTTGCTGTTGTATGAAGGACGCGAGTTGCTGTTGTTGTTGTACGACGGACGTGAGTTACCCGAAGTCGAACGCGAGTTGTAATTGCCGCGGGGTGCGGTGTAATTGTTGCTGCCGTTGCCCGAGGTACCGAAGTGAGAGTTTCGTCCCGAGGAACTGCCGCCATGATAGCCGCCGACGTTGATAGGAGGATTATAGCCAGGCCGGGAGGTGGAAATTGTGCCTGTGGGACGGGCAGGATGGCGTGTGTTACCGGTCGACGGACGGTAATTGCCCGACGGACGCGAACCCGACGACGGGCGATAATTGCCGGAAGGACGCGGACGATGTGCGGCCGATGGAGATTGCGGCCGGCTCCAACCCCATCCGCCGGGATAATATCCGGGGTAGTAAGCGGGATAACCGCCCCATCCCCAGCTCCAGGAAGGACCCCATCCGTAATCCCAGCCCCATCCCCAGGATGGTCCGTACCAGGGATTGTAGTAGCTGTAATAGGGGTAACGCCAGTAATAGGGATAGGTATAATATGGCCATCCCCATGAACCGTAATAGTAGGGCCATCCGGCATTGACGTTGATGCTCAGGGTTGTCTGGTCACCGTTGCTGTAACCGGCATTGTAACCGTCGCTGTATCCGCTGGCGTAAATGTCGTTGTAATTGCTCGAAAGGGTGGATACGTCGCCGTCGCCGAGGGCATCATATGCTACCGACGAGTTGTTGAAGCGGGCAAGTTTCTCTGTGTTCGAAATACGTGAGAACTCCGCGAGTGTGATCGAATCGGGCACTTCTTTGCCGTTTGAAACCGTGGAGTAGTGGCGATTGTACTCGTCGACATCGCGTGTGGATGAGCCAGTCGGCAGATAGCTGTCGGCCGAGCGGTACTCTCCTACGCTGTCCCAAGGCACATAGGTCGCGCCGTCGTAATAATACATTCCGCATGCTTTTTGGTTGCTCTGTTTTATCGACTGCTCGACCTTTTTGCGCTCGGTTTTCTGCTGTTTGACAGCCTTGGATGAATCATAATACAAATCATCATCGTAATATCCCTGGGCGACAGCCGAACCGACACCGAAGCAAAGAGCCATGGAAGCCACTATAGCTTTAGGCATCATATTTTTGAATTTCAGTTTCGATAACATGGATTCGAGAGTATTTGTTGGTAATCGATTTTGTTTCCACTTAGACTCGGAATACATTCCGAAGTTTAATGCACAAAGATACAAAACTTTCCGATGGTTGGCAAACGATTTGCAAAACATCCGTGAAATAAAACAGGCATGGACGAGAGGCTGAATGCGTCGTCCATGCCTGTTTCAATGGATTTCAGAGATTTATTCGTTGATTCTTGGTTTCATGTCGTAGGAGGTCATCGCGATGGTGAAGCCCCAGTAGATGAAAGCGAGAGCGGTAAGGAACGAAATCATCATCATATCCTGAACCCAGCCGGCTTCAAGGAAGAAGAAACCGATGATCAGCAGCAGGATGCCGTTGATGAGATACATCCACCAGTAGGAACGTGAGCGGGTAGTCACTGAGGCGATGATGGAAGCGACACCCCAGAACACAAATACAATGGCAAGGAAATAGGGGAATACAATCTCCGACAGAATCACTGAACGGACAAGCATGAAGCCGACAAACATGTCAATGACACCTCCGCAGATCCACCAGCCCCATCCTCTGGGACGGTTAACACCTGCCGAAACGCAGAGCTGAACGATACCGGCCAGAATCAGCAGCCAGCCGAAGATTTGTGAAGAAACGGCGTAACCTGCTGCAGGCCAGAACCAGTAAGCAAAACCGCCGAGTACGAGGAGAATCCCTACGATGAGGACAATCCACCAATATTTGGTCTGTCCCCAGAAATCGATTGATAAGGCTTTCATAACAATATGGATTTTGAAACTTTAATTTCCCTTTTGTAAGTTTTATCTTTATAACAATCGTTAAAGTAAAAGGTTGGAAAATTGGTACAGTTTTTGTAATTTTGTTTTTCAAATTTTAGCGACATTGATTTATCCCCATACATTCGAACAAAAGACCGGCTTCACCACCGTAAGAGAGCGGATCAGCAAACTATGCACATCGGAAGCAGGCCGCAGGGCTGTCGACGAGATGTATTTCATGACAGATTTCAATGCCATCGACGCTTCTCTCAGAGCCGTCGATGAAATGCTTGCGGCCACAACGTCCGACATCGGCTTCTCTCTCGGCTCTGTACCCGAGCTTGGAGAAGCGCTCGCCCGCGCCAAAGCCGAGGGAGCATTTCTTCCGGCTTCCGACTTCGTGCTTGTATCGAAAGCGATAGCGACCGCGACAGCCGTCGCCGTTTTTTTCAAACAGCCTGAAGATGGTGAGGAGAGCCGTTTTCCCCACCTGATCAGAAATGCCTCCGAGCTGAATCCGCTCGGCCATCTGCAACGTGAGATTGAACGGATCATAGACCAATATGGCAACGTACGCGACACTGCCTCGCCGGAACTCGCTGCCATCCGGCGGGAGCTTTCGAAAATCTCTGGCACTGCCAATTCAATATTGCGCAGAGTGATGGCCCGTGGCGTGGAAGAGGGGATACTCGAAACCGACACCACCCCGTCGGTGCGCGACGGACGTCTGGTTATCCCCGTGTCGCCGATGCATAAAAGACGCATCAACGGCATTGTCCACGACCAGTCGGCTACAGGTAAGACCGTGTTTATCGAACCGGCAGAAGTGGTTGAAATAAACAACCGTCAGCGTCAGCTGCAGCTCGACGAACAGCGCGAAATCACCCGCATACTCACTCTCCTTACCTCAAAACTGCGTCCCGAGATTCCCTCTCTTGTCGCAAACGGAGAAATTCTCGGATGGTTTGATTTTGTGCTTGCCAAAGCGCAGTTCGCGCGCGAAACAGGCGGCACAATGCCACATCTCAGCTCCGAAGGCCCCGAAATGGACTGGTATCATGCAGTTCATCCGGTACTGTTGCTATCGCTTCGTGCAAAAGGAAAGGAGGTTGTGCCGCTCAATATACGTCTGAGCGTCAAGGATCGCATACTTGTGATTTCCGGACCCAATGCCGGCGGCAAGTCGGTATGCCTTAAAACTGCCGGCATCGTGCAATATATGGCACAGTCGGGGGTGCTCCCCACGGTCTACGACAATTCGCGTTTCGGCATTTTCGACAGCATTTTCATTGACATAGGCGATGATCAGTCGATTCTCGACGATCTCTCGACCTACAGCTCGCATCTGCGCAACATGCGTTATTTCCTAAAAAACGCCGACTCGCATTCACTCATCCTAATTGACGAATTCGGTGCCGGCACAGAACCTCAGATGGGAGCGGCTATGGCTCAGGCCATACTTGCCCGACTCAACGATCTTAAAGTCTGGGGCGTGGTCACAACTCATTTCCAGAATCTGAAAATGTTTGCCCGAGATACTCAGGGACTTGTCAACGGTTCCATGCTCTACGACCGTCAGCATCTGAAACCTATGTTTTCTCTGGCGATAGGCTCTCCCGGCAGTTCGTTTGCTCTCGAGATAGCACGTACGGCAGGCCTGCCCGGCGATATCATCGACGCAGCCCGCGAGATTGCAGGTTCGGACTACGTTAACATGGACAAATATCTGCTTGACATCGCCCGCGACCGCCGATATTGGGAAAACAAGCGTCTGGAAATCAAAAAGAAAGAGCGCGAGCTCGACAACACGCTCAACAACTACCGGGAGGATGCCGAGACATTGCGCAGCCATCGCCGTGAGATAATAGCGGAGGCAAGAGAAGAAGCCAGAAAAATTCTTGAATCGTCAAACGCTTCCGTCGAACGTACCATCCGTGAAATCCGCGAGGCCCAGGCCGACAAGGAACGCACGCGCCAGGCCCGCGAAAAGCTCGAACAAGAGAAAGACCAGCTGAGAAACAATCTCGATTCAGCCAAAATTCCTGACGGAAACGCATTGCTCAGAAAAGCGCCGAAATCTAAAACTTCCAAGCAGAAGCCGGCTACCGCCGATGCTCCGTTAAAGGTCGGAGACTATGTGAAACTCGACGGGACGGGCACTCCCGGCACCATTCTTGAAATCAGCGGTGACAATGCCGTGTGCTCGTTCGGCATGTTAAAGACAAACGTTAAGCTAAAGCGTCTAAAGCGCTCGCTTACAAAACCTTCAACAGGCGCAAAAGCAGCTTCTTTCCTGTCACGGGCCACCACCGATTCACTTCGCGAAAAACAATTGTCGTTCAAACGTGAAATCGACGTCAGAGGCATGCGGGCCGACGAGGCTCTGCAGGCTGTGACTTACTTCATGGACGATGCAATTCAGTTTCAGCAGTCGCCGGTGCGGATACTCCACGGCACCGGCACCGGCGCGCTACGCCAGGCTCTAAGACAATATCTCGACACACTTCCCGGTGTACGATCATATCACGACGAAGATGTGCGCTTCGGAGGTGCAGGCATCACGGTCGTAGAGATTTAAAGCTTGTTTAATAATAAATGTTATCGATAGGGCGGTCACTGTCCGAGCAGATTTCTGCTTGCGTTGAGGGAGTTCTGGGGTTCCATAACGACCGAGGCGCAAACAGAAAGATGCCGGACAGTGGCCGACACAAGCTATTATTTTCATGACTTTCACGTTTATTAAAATTTGTATTCATGTTGCTGAGAAATATCTTTAGTGAAAAGTTACTTTTGTTTCGCATATCCCGGCCTGCTTTCGCCCTGTTCCTCAGTCGTGTACACACGTACGCTCCTTCGTCACACGACGAAATCAGTCTCTGGATATGCGACCCTATCGGCAACATTTATTTTTAAACAAGCTCTTAGCTTAATGACCTTATAAAAAAATTATCTCCAACAGGCGAGAACTACGCAATAAATTCGTAACTTTGCGTGTAATAATCAGAATAATCATCTACAGCATATCAAAAATGAAATTCTCAGTATCCAGCAAGCTGTTGTATTCCGCACTTTCGGGAGTCAGCAAAGTAATCAATTCGAAGAACACCCTCACCGTTCTCGATAATTTCCTTTTCGAACTTGACGCCGAAAATAACATTCTGACAGTTACTGCCTCCGACACCGAGAACACACTCATAGGTCGTGTGGCTGTAACCGACGCCGACACAAGCGGCCATTTTCTGGCCAACGCAAAACGTCTGTGCGACATTGCCAAGGAACTGCCCGACCTGGCTGTGAACTTCAATATCGACATGACCACCTACGCCATGAAGTGCGAATATCCAGGCGGTCAGTTCGACATCGTGGCCATGGATGCCAACCAGTATCCCGTATCGAGCAATCCTCTTGCTGAAATCACACCTGAGGAATCAGCTTCGGCGGTTGAGCTGAATCTTCCTTGCTCCGAAGTGCTCACAGCCATAGACTACACACTTTTCGCCGTAGCCACCGACCAGATCCGTCCACAGCTGCTCGGCATCTATTGGGACATCAAGGATGAAAACATTACTTTCGTAGCCACTGACACCCGCAAACTTGTGGTATACGAGAACTCGCAGACCAAACCCGGGCTTACACACAGCATCATACTCCCCTTCAAACCTGCAGTAATTCTTAAATCACTGCTCAAAAAGGATGATGAAGTGAAAGTTCTTATCACCGAAAAATCGGCGACTTTCACTACTCAGGCCATCACACTCAGCTGCCGCCTGATCAAAGGAAACTACGCGCCCTATGAGCGGGTGATCCCCAAGGGCAATCCTTTCGTGGCCACATTCGACCGTGAGACTTTGCTCGCAGCCGTGCGTCGAGTATCGGTTTGCGCCGATCCCACACATGGGCTGACAAAGTTCCGCTTCACCGACGGCAAAGTGGAAATCAAAGTCGACGATACAACCCACGCGACTTTCGCCACCGAGCAGGTAGCATGCGACTATACCGGCCGTGAACTTGTGATCGGATTCTCGTGTGCCTACGTAATCGAGATTCTGAGCACAATCTCCACCGCAAACGTGCTGATGAAGCTTGCCGACCCCGCACGTCCGGCAGTATTCGTTCCCGAAGAGGATTCCAAGGATTCCAAACTCCAGATAATCCTCATGCCCATGACCGTACAGGAATTTTGACGCCACAGTCTCATCACTGCATTTCCATCATCCCAAGGATTATAATCTAAGATGAAACTGAAACTCGACCGTCCGGTGATGTTTTTCGACCTGGAGACCACCGGTACCGACGCCCTTCACGACCGCATAGTGGAGATCTCCATGATAAAGGTGATGCCCGACGGCACTGACATCCAGCGCACTGTGCGCGTCAATCCCGGCATGCCCATCCCGGCTGAGGCCACGGCAGTACACCACATCACTGATGCCGATGTGGCCGACAAACCGCTCTTTTCTCAGCTTGCAGAGGGACTTGCACAAAGTTTTCGCGGCTGTGACCTTGCCGGTTTCAATTCCAACCGTTTCGACATTCCGCTTCTGGCCGAAGAATTTGCCCGCGCGGGCATAGATTTCGATTTCAATGAATGCCGTTTTATCGACGTGCAGACCATTTTCCACAAAAAGGAACAACGCACACTCTCGGCTGCATATAAGTTTTATTGCGGCAAAAATCTCGACGACGCGCATTCGGCCAACGCCGACACCCGTGCCACTTACGAGGTGCTGATGGCGCAGCTCGACCGCTATGACGATCTGCCCAACGACATGGAGAAACTCTCGGAGTATTCGTCGCAAAATAAAAACGTCGACCTCATGGGACGCCTCGTATATGACGACCGGCACCGCGAAGTCATCAACTTCGGCAAGTACAAGGGGCAGCTCGCAGTGGACGTGCTCCGCCGCGACCCGAGTTATTTCAGCTGGATTCAGCAGGGCGACTTTGCCTCAAGCACCAAACGCGCGTTCATGGCAATAAAGCTGCGCGCCAAAAATAGTTGACCCTACATTCAGAGCATGAAGAATTATCTGAAAGGAAAGCATATCATCCTCGGTATCACGGGCGGCATCGCGGCTTACAAGTCGGCAGTGCTGGCCCGTCTGTTTGTAAAGGCGGGAGCCGAGGTGCAGGTGGTGATGACTCCATCGGCACGCGAGTTCATCACTCCGGTCACAATGTCGGCACTCACCGGCCGGCCTGTAATTACCGAATTCTTCTCGGCTAATACGGGAGAATGGCACAGCCATGTAGACATAGGCCTTTGGGCCGACGCCATGATGATTGCTCCGGCAACGGCATGCACAATAGGGAAGATGGCCAACGGCATAGCCGACAATATGCTTGTCACAACCTATCTTTCAGCCAAGAAGCAGGTGTTTGTGGCTCCGGCCATGGACCTCGACATGATGGCGCATCCTTCCACTGTCGCGAATATTGCCCGACTTGAAAGTTACGGCAACATAATAATTCAACCTGCCGAGGGGGAGCTTGCATCCCATCTTGTCGGGAAAGGGAGAATGGAAGAACCTGAGAATATCATCAAGGTAGTGGCTTCTTTTTTCCGCGATGCAGAGAATGATTCTCCCTTGAAAGGGAAACGGGTGATGATTACTGCCGGCCCGACACGCGAGAGAATCGATCCTGTGAGGTTTATATCAAACTATTCAACCGGGAAAATGGCCTACTCGCTGGCCGACGAACTGGCATGGCGTGGCGCCGAGGTTGTTGTTGTATCGGGTCCTGTCGGCGTCACTCCATCTGTTGACGGCGTCACCGTTATCAACGTTGAATCAGGCCGTGAGATGGCCGGAGAATGCGAGAATCTGTTTCCCAGCTGCGATCTTGCCGTGATGTGCGCCGCTGTTGCAGATTACACAGTCGACCATCCGGCTCAGAATAAAATCAAACGCGAAGGACACTACGTGCCGGAAATCCCGTTGGTCAAGAATCCCGATATTGCCCGCACTCTCGGCCAGACCAAACGTCCTGATCAGAAGATAGTCGGTTTCGCACTTGAAACTGATCATGAGGCTACCAACGCCATAGAGAAAATGGAGCGCAAAAACCTCGACATGATCGTGCTCAATTCTCTCCGCGACAAGGGCGCCGGTTTTGCCACCGACACCAACAAAGTCACCGTCTTTACCCGAAATGACGTTAACGCCAGAGAGTTTCCTCTGAAGTCTAAGCGGGAGGTGGCATCTGACCTCGCGGATATTATTGAAACCTTTTTCAAATAATACAATTATTCTCTCTTAATACAATTAGTTCTCTCTCCTGAAAAATGCTTAAACGAATACTTCATATATTACCACTGAGACTATTGACTCTCTGCGTCTTGTCCTGCATGCTATCATCGATGCAAACTGCCGCGGCTCAGGAACTGAACTGTCAGGTGGAAGTGAATATCGACCAGATTCAGACCACTAACCGATCGGTCTTCGAAACGCTCAAAGAGGCCATAACGCAGTATATGAATGAAAATCATTTCACAAATCTGCAATATTCCACCAACGAGCGTATTGACTGCCGCATGTTCTTCACCATCAAGGAATACACCGACAATGTGCTCAAGGGGGATCTGCAGGTGCAGGTCTCGCGCCCGGTCTACAATTCCGGCTATACCACTACATTGCTGAATTTCAAGGATAACAAGATTGAATTTCAGTATCAGGAAGGCGAGCCGCTGAATTTCACTCTCAACACGTTTGAAAACCAGCTTACCGCGATATTGAATTTTTACGCTTATCTGTTCATCGCCCTCGACTGTGACTCGTTCGCTCCCAACGGGGGACAGATGATGTTCGATCAACTGCAACAGATAGTGCAGATGGCTCAGACGGCCGGCGAGACAGGCTGGAAATCATTTGAGGACAAACGCAATCGGGCAGCCGTGTTGGCCGCATTCACCGATCCGGGCACCAAAGTGCTCAGGAAAATGATTTACGACTATCACCGTCTGGGACTCGACGAGATGGCACTCTCGCCCGACAAGGGGCGTGCTAAAATCACTGAAACCATCAGCGGACTCACCACGGTGATGGAATCCGATCCCATGTCGGTTGGGCTGCCGATATTCAGTGACGCCAAGCTCGACGAACTTGTAAATATTTACTCCAAGTCTCCGCAGAGCGAACGCGAAAAAGTGGTGGAAATACTCCGTAAGGCGTACCCCACCGAGATGAGACGCATCAACATGATTAAGAACGGCACTAACAAGGAAAAATAGACGATGATTGAAAGTCTCGACATATCAAATTATGCACTGATTGACCATGTTGAAATCAGATTCAATTCCGGTTTCAACATCATCACCGGAGAAACCGGTGCTGGAAAGTCTATAATGCTCGGAGCGCTCTCGCTGCTTTTGGGTGGTCGTGCGGATTCAAAGGCCGTGCGCGATCCGTCAAGGAAATCGGTGATCGAGGCTTCATTTTCTGTCGACGGGTATCCGGCGTTGCGGTCTATTTGTGACGACAACGATGTTGACTGGGATGCCGATCATATCATTCTGCGCCGCGAAATTGCGCCGGGCGGGCGCTCGCGCTCGTTTGTCAACGACACTCCGGTCAATCTCAAGGTACTCCAGCAGATCGCACTTCAATTGGTCGACATTCATTCACAGCACCAGAATCTGTTGCTTATGTCGCCACCTTATCAATTGCGTGTAATTGACTCTCTGGCGGGCAATGCCGAACTGATGAAGCAGTTCACCGAGGCATACAACCGTTTCCGTCACGCCGTGAAACTGTACCGTGAAACTCGCCGCAGCATAGAGCAGGCCCGTGAAGAGGAGGAGTATCTGCGGTTTCAGTATCAGCAACTTGCCGATGCTAATCTCGAACAGGGCGAGCAAGAAGAACTTGAGCGACGTCGCGAGGTGCTCATCAATCTTGTCGACATCAAAGAATCCATAGGCCGACTTGTCAATGCGCTCGGCGAAGGAGAGATCAATGTCGACTCCTTGCTGAAAACGGCCATTGATGAGGCCGACACGCTAACAGATCTTATAGAGGGCACAGACAGCATTCCCGAACGACTTCAGGTGCTGCGTGTGGAGTGCCGCGACATCTGCGACACCTTCAGCGAAGCCGGACGGTCTCTTTCGGGCGATCCTGCTGAAATCGAATCTGTGGAAGACCGCCTTAACCTGATCTATGATTTGGAGAGACGACATAAAGTTGATTCAGTGGAACAGCTTATCGCCCTGCGCGACAGCATGAAAGAGCGCATCCGGTCGATCGACTCCGGCGACAGCTCGCTTCACGCTCTCGAAATTGCAGCCAAACGGGCCAAAAAGGAAGCTCTCGACATAGCCCGCAACATTTCGGAAGGTCGCCGTAAGACGGCCGCAGAGTTTGCAGCCATGCTTAAAGAGCGTGCTTTGCCGCTGGGCATGAAGAATCTGCAGGTGGAAATTCCTGTAAAGGAAACTGAACTTACAGCCACAGGCATCGACTTCATAGAATTTCTCTTTGCCTTCAACAAGAATCAGCAACCTATGCCGGTGGGCGACACAGCTTCGGGCGGAGAAATTTCCCGTCTTATGCTTTCGATAAAGTCGATTGTGGCCGACAAGATGCAGCTGCCGTCGATTATTTTCGATGAAGTTGACACCGGCGTGTCGGGCGATGTCGCTAACCGTATGGGAGAATTGATGCACGACATATCCCGCAACATTCAGGTGATAGCCATCACACACTTGCCGCAGGTGGCCGCACAAGGCAATGCCCATTATAAAGTGTATAAGGAGGACACTGACACATCCACTTACACCCGTGTGAAAGAACTGTCGGCTGACGAACGTGTCGACGAACTTGCCGTTATGCTGTCGGGATCGGAAGTCAATGAAGCCGCAAGAGCCAACGCCCGGTCGCTGCTCGGCATAGGCTGATCACGGACCTGAACCAATTATCAGATTTTGTTACTATGCTTGATAAAAACGAATACATCTATGGCCTGCGTGCCGTAATCGAGGCGATCGAGGCCGGCAAAGATATTGACAAAGTATTTGTCAGAAAGGACCTTTCCGGCGACTTGGCCCGGGAATTTTTCGAAACGGCACGCCGTTATGGCATCGTGTTGCAGCGTGTGCCCGCCGAACGCATCGACCGCATCACCCGCAAAAATCATCAGGGAGTGCTCGCTGTCCTTTCGGCGGTGACTTACCAGACACTCGACAATCTTGTACCCCAGCTCTACGAGGAGGGAAAGATGCCGTTTGTGATGCTCCTCGACGGTGTTACAGACGTACGCAATTTCGGCGCTATCGCCCGCACATGCGAGTGTGCCGGGGCCGATGCCATTGTGATTCCCGAAAGGGGAGGAGTAGGGGTCAGCGGAGATGCGATGAAGACTTCGGCGGGAGCGCTTAACTATCTGCCTGTGTGTCGTGAAAAGTCGATTCTCGGTGCCGTGAAATTCCTCAAAGATAACGGTTATCAGATTGTAGCGGCGACTGAAAAGGGAGCCCGCAACTACACCGAAGGCGACTACACAGGACCTGTAGCCATTGTGATGGGTGCCGAGGATGTCGGCATATCACCTGAAATACTCCGCGCTGCCGACACCTTGGCTGCCATACCGCAATTGGGCAGCATAGGGTCGCTCAATGTTTCGGTTGCAGCCGGTGTAATGCTCTATGAGGTTGTGCGTCAGCGTCTCGCACAAGGCCAGCATGTAGGCTGATACATCCAATATGGCGCGCATTTAATAATGCCGCACTTATTTTGTCACACTTTGTCACGTTTCACCATTTTACATTTATGATGCTCAGAAATTTTCTGGTATCAGCATTGATTCTTACATCCTTCAACGTTTATTCGCAGTCGTCGGAGCAAAAGGTCGCCGCATCGGTCGGCGAGTTTGTTTCGAATATAAAAGTTCACGGCGTTCTCCGCACCCGCTATGAAGGCGCATGGACTTCAGGTGATTATTTTTCGCGCTTTCAGGTGCGAAACGCACGCATGTCGCTCGAGGGAAAGATAGTGCCTCAGCTCGAATGGTATATAAGGGTGGATTTCTGCGACCGCGGCAGTTTCAAATTTCTTGACGGATGGGGCCGATGGCGTTTCAACCGGCAGTGGGCCGTGCAGTTGGGCCGATTCCGCGTACCTTTCGGTGTCGACGCTTTCCGTGGACCCGGCACATATTATTTCGCCAACCGTTCTTTTATCGGCAAAGACATGGTGAATCTTCGTCAGGTTGGTTTTCAGGGGAGCTTTTGCGGCCCCGAACATTTTCCGATTGCCTTGGAGGCCGTCATATTCAATTCCAGCACGGCAACAGATCAGGAAGTGTGGCAGAAAGCTCTTGATTATTCGGCCAAAGCATCTCTGCCGGTCGGCAACGTCAGCATCTCGGCAAGTTTCGTTTCCATGAAGCCGTATGATGTGCGTATGAACGTGTGGGACGGTGCCGTTTCATGGAAATGCCGGAATCTGCTTCTGGCGGGAGAATACCAGCGGATGATTTATGCCGGTGCAAGGGGATGCGACGATGTCGACGCATATCTGGCATATGCGGTATACACAATCCCTGTAAACTGGCGTCCGTTCAATCAGGTCGACTGCCATGCGCGTTTCGACGGCATGACCGACCACTCCCGTGGCGAAACAGATGATGACGGACTGCTGACGGTTAATGACGCAGCGCGTCGACGCCTGACCGTTGGCGGGGCAATAGCCTGCAACGTCGGCAAAATGAAAGGTGAGTTTATGCTCGATTATGAGAAATACTGGTATAAGAAAGGGATAGCGGCATCTGCGGGAACGGACAACAGAGTAGTGGCGGAACTTATCATAAAGTTCTGATACTCTCGAGCAACCTATTTCCATCTATGAGAGCCGGTTCGACAATAAATGTTAACGGCTCTTAGTCTGATAAAACACATTCATCAGGCAATTTCGGCAATCGAAATCGAGGCGGAATCGTTTGCCATCCGACGTGAGATACAAATCGCGAGGCAATTTGTTTCCGTCGGCTGTTTTCAGACATTTTCCAAGTTCACGTCGCAGACAGTAACGCGTCTGCATAACTCTGATCCCATCTTCTGCATCATCTTCAATCTCCTGCCCGACTTCTATAGCCTGTGGAAGCGATTCTGCCGGAATTCCTGTCAGTTTAGCATAGAATCCGGCTGTCAGAGAATTTGCTATGTTGTCGTGGCGTGTGACAATATGGCCTTCGGGCAAAGCGATTTCAGAAGCGGGTTTACCCGGCTTTTCCGCTTTATAAGTGGCGGCATGAACAGCGTCGAGTGCTTCTACTCCTTTTCGGCGCAGTCTTGAAAGTATTGATGCCGCTATGAAGTTGTCGCCGCAGTCATCTGCTATATGACGGGGATAATAGACCGTATCGCCGAATTTTTCAAGTTCGGTTCTTCTACGTCCGAGCTGGGGAGATTTTGCTGTTTCAAGTGAGATCTCTTCTGCCACGGTTGCCTGTGCGCCTGACTCGTCGGAAAGCGAAAGGAGCAGTATGCCGTTGCGTATCTCAAGCTGTAGGTCGACGGCAATTTTTCGTACTGCGGTTTTCCCCGAAAGCAAATCACCGAATGCCTTGTCCCCGTTACGGTACAAAACCACTCCGGCCGGAATATCTACTTTGGAAGCCGGGTAAAGGCGATTGCCTTCGACCCGGTTCAGGCGGAACCCCTGAAATTCTCCTTGTGAAGTATAATATCCGAGTCCGTCGCCGTTGCTCAGTTTTTCGGTGAGTTTTGCCATCAACGACCGGCCTTCGGAATGAATCACTTTGCCGACGGGACGTCCGATCCACTTGGGAGAACCGAATGTGGCAAGAGAGCCTTTTTCAGGCTTCTTTCCTGTCAGAAAATAGTTTGTGAATCCCCGGTTGAACACTGCTTCAAGATCAGGTTTGAATCTCAGCGAGGATGTCCCGTATGAGGCCCGGCGGTATTTCTCATGATGAGACGCTATAATGGCATCAAGCTTGCTGCGGTAGGCTGCGACCACATTTTTCACATATGTCTCATCTTTGAGTCGTCCTTCTATCTTGAGCGAACCTACTCCGGCTTCAAGCAATTCCCCGAGATTGTCGAGACGATTCATGTCGCGCAACGACAGCAGATGCTTTCCCTGAATCAATTTATTCCCTTTGGCATCCTCAAGATCGAATTTGAACCGGCACACCTGACAACACTCTCCACGGTTGGCGCTGCGGCCGGTAATCGCATAGCTTGCCTGACAGTCGCCGCTGTAGCTTACGCAAAGAGCGCCGTGGACAAACACTTCGAGGTCGGCGGCAACGGCGTTGCGAATGTCGCGGATTTCAGCAACCGTGAGTTCACGCGCGAGCACCAGTCTGGTAAATCCCATGGATTCCAGAAAACGTGCTTTCGCCGGTGTCCGGGTGTCGCATTGGGTTGAAGCATGGAGCGCTATCGGAGGAAGTCTGAGATCTTTTATTGCAAGATCCTGCACTATGACAGCGTCTACTCCGGCTCGCCATAACCGCCAAATCAACCTTTCAACTTCGGGCAATTCATTGTCATAGACGATGGTGTTGACAGTGACATATAGCCGCACGCCGAACCGATGGGCATAGCCGGCAACCATTGATATGTCATCAAGAGAGTTTCCGGCCTGTGATCTTGCTCCGAACATGGGCGCACCCATATAAACGGCATCTGCGCCATGGTCGATAGCGGCTATGGCGGTTGACATATTGCGGGCAGGCGCCAGCAGTTCTATTTCGCGAGGATGGTTTTGTTGCATTCTGTGCCAAAATTACAAAAAAAATATTTTGCCGACATGTTTATTATACGTAATTTTGTCTGATATTTGGTCCATGACCGACATACAACAAATTTTTACCCGAAAATGAGCCTATTTTCACGATTGACAGCAAGAGCACGCAACAATATCCGCAGGATTGTGCTACCCGAAGGCGACGAAATCCGCAATCTCAATGCCGCGAATCATATTCTTGAAGATGAAGTCGCCGAGATTATACTCCTCGGCGATCCCGACAAAATACGCACTGTAGCTGCCGCCAATGGTCTTGATTATATTACCAAGGCTACAATCGTCGATCCTTTGGATGACGCAGTGATCGACCGCTATGCACCGGTTCTGTTCGAGCTTCGCAAGAAAAAGGGGATGACGATGGAGGAAGCCCGCCAGAAAGCAACCGATATTCTTTATCTCGGCGCCCTGATGGTTAAGACCGGAGATGCCGACGGTATGGTCTCGGGTGCGATCCACTCCACGGGCGATGTGCTCCGCGCCGCTTTTCAGGTGATTAAGACAGCCCCAGGTATCGACACTGTTTCAGGCGCATTTCTTATGCTTCTTCCACGCGATTCGCAGTTTGGCGAAAACGGTCTGATGGTGTTTGCCGACTGTGCGGTCGTACCTGAACCCGACGCCCGTCAGCTGGCCGAAATCGCCGTCTGCACTGCCGAAACAGCCCGCAACGTTGCCGGCATAGAACCGCGCGTGGCCATCCTTTCATTCTCCACAAAGGGGAGCGCCAAGCACGAGCGTGTCGACAAAGTGATACAGGCGACTAAAATCGCCCATGAAATGGCTCCTGATCTCAAACTCGACGGCGAACTGCAAGCCGATGCCGCCATTGTTCCTAAAGTCGGAGAGCTGAAAGCTCCCGGAAGCGCGATTGCAGGTAAGGCCGACGTGCTAATTTTCCCCTCGCTTGAGGTGGGCAACATTGCCTACAAACTTGTGCAGCGTCTGGCCGGCGTAGAGGCGATAGGGCCGTTGCTGCAAGGTCTCGCAGCCCCCGTCAGCGATCTTTCCCGCGGATGTTCGTCAGACGACATCTACAACACCATCATCCTGACTGCCAACCAGTCAATCAAATAATCTGTCAGGCGAATAAAATTTTTGAACAAAAATATCTATGAAAATCTTAGTTCTGAATTGCGGCAGCAGTTCCGTGAAATACAAGCTGATCGACACCGAAAATGACACTGTTATGGCCGAAGGCGGTGTTGAAAAAATAGGCCTTCCCGACGGTTTTCTTAAATATAAACTTTCCGACGGTTCGAAAGCAATCCGCGAACTCGGTCTTGTCGACCACAAAGGGGCTGTCAAGGCTGTGCTCGACATCCTCACCGACCCTGAGGTTGGCTGTATCAGAAGCTATTCTGAAATCGGAGCCGTCGGTCACCGCGTGGTACACGGCGGAGAGAAATTCTCCAAGAGTGTGCTGCTGACCGATGAAGTTCTGCAACAGATTAAAGACTGCTACGACCTGGCGCCTCTTCACAATCCCGCCAATGTCACAGGAATCGAGGCTGTGGAAGAGATTCTCCCGGGCGTAAAACAAGTCGGCGTGTTCGACACTGCATTCCATCAGACAATGCCCGCGAAATCTTTCATGTACGCGCTCCCTTATAAGTATTACAAAGAGGATGGAGTACGCCGCTATGGCTTCCATGGCACGAGCCATCGTTACGTGTCGCAGCGCGTATGCGAAATTCTCGGTGTAGACATCAACAAGGAGAAAATCATCACTTGCCACGTGGGCAACGGCGGCTCTATCACAGCCGTGCTCTACGGTAAAAGCGTCGACACATCCATGGGTCTTACTCCTGTCGAAGGCCTCATGATGGGAACCCGTGTCGGCGATGTTGATCCCGGTGCGCTCACCTATCTGATGAAAAAGCATAATCTGTCGGCCGACGAACTTCAGAAAATAATCAACAAGGAGAGCGGTGTGCTCGGTGTCACAGGACTGTCGTCTGACATGCGCGAGATTGAGGCCGCCGACAAAGCCGGCGATCCTCGCGCCCACCTCGCCCTGGAGATGTACGAACAGAGAATCACCAAATACATCGGCGCATATGCAGCAGAAATGGGAGGTGTCGACATCATCGTGTTCACTGGTGGAGTAGGGGAGAATCAGACCGGTCTCCGTGGCAATGTCTGCCGTCCTCTCGGTTTTATGGGCGTCGAACTTGACGAACAGCTCAACATGACTACCCGTGGCACCGAAACCGTCATCTCAGCACCATCGTCAAAAGTCAAAGTTGTGGTAGTTCCCACCGACGAAGAGATGATGATCGCACGTGACACCCGCGACATTGTAAGCAAACTAAAATAACTTGCCGCACTCTCTAATGCTCGACTTTATCACCTGGAACGTTGACCCCGTGCTCTTCCACCTCGGTCCATTCACCGTGAGGTGGTACGGCATAATGTTTGTAATCGGATTCATCCTTGGCTACAACATCGTAGCCAGGATGTTCCGCCATGAAGGAGCACCGGAAAAATGGGTCGGCACGCTGTTGGTTTACTGCATAGTGGCCACTATCATCGGCGCACGTCTCGGGCATGTATTTTTCTATGCCTGGGACTATTATTCCCAACATCCCATTGAAATCCTCTACACATGGGAAGGAGGTCTTGCAAGCCATGGAGGCACTATAGGTCTTATCATAGCAGTGATCCTGTACTCGATTTTCACAACCCGACGAACACCTTTCTGGACTTATGACCGACTGGTGATAGCCATCGCTCTCGTCGGTGCTCTCATACGCATCGGCAACCTCATGAATCATGAGATTTACGGGCATCCCACCGACCTGCCCTGGGGGTTCCGCTTCATCACCAATCTCGGACCATGGATGGCCGGAGTGCAGGAGCCCATCTATTCGCTGCCATCCCATCCTACTCAGATCTATGAAGCGCTCTGCTACATCGGCCTATTCGCTCTGCTCATGTGGATGTACTGGAAGAAAAATGCCGGCGAACGCCCGGGCCTAATCTTCGGCATCTTCTTCATCATCCTTTTCGGCTCACGCTTCCTGATAGAATTCATCAAAAATCCGCAGGAAGATTTTGAAATAGGCATGACGCTCAACATGGGTCAGTTGCTCTCGATTCCGTTTATCCTTATGGGATGCGCTTTCGTGGTATACGCGCTGATGCATAAACCAATGAAAATCAATTATCCCGATAAATTTGCAGAGGAGATCGAACAGGATAAACATCATCCCGTCTCAGGCAAGAAATAAATTTAGATCTGCAACATTAAGTTAAACAATGTTAAACTATTACGGCATTCCTCTCAAAATTGAGAAGAATGCCGTAACTTTGCATTGAGAATGCACTTCGAGAGAGAAGCAGACATTTTCCGACTCGACCACTGAGCCACAAAACACGGGGATGACCGGTTTTGACAGCGTGTAGAGGTGGTGAGTAAGCATGCAGAGTAGCGGTGCCCACACTCTATAATCAGAGACACCACAATTTTAAATGGCGAAAACAACTACGCTCTCGCTGCTTAATCGAAGCACAGTAAATTAAGCTCAATCCGCGCCACAGTGGCGCAGACGAGACATCGCCCGATTGTCCACTTCCTGAGACTAATCGACACGGCGGTGCAGCTAAATCGGGAATAGGAGACCAAGAGTTCCGCGAGGTCTCCGAGATTTCAGGAACTAAGCGTGCGGTTGGTAGTCCTTGGCCTGCCACACGACGAAAACCAAACATCGACTAAGCATGTAGAAAGCTCATTAGTTCCACGTTTGGACGAGGGTTCAAGTCCCTCCATCTCCACTATGTGCACCGGACACTCTCCGGCCCACACAAGACAAAATCAGGACAAACCGCAGAATATCAATCGATTCTGCGGTTTTTTCGTGCCTAAAAATGACGACTCAGGACCGTCATCGGACAGAAAAAAGACCGCCACGGACGGCTATTCGTTACCAATTCGTTACCCGATTTTTCAAAATTGGAAATGGTAACGATTGGGTAACGAATAGTGCTGCATAAAACATAATATCAGCATGTTACGAGAAGCCAACTCGGACATAACCCGGAAAAATGCGGTCAAAATCCGGACATGGATTCGAGCAAATCTGAGCCGGAGTTTCTACCATTTTTCATTCCGTTCCAATTCCAGAATCTTTCGTCATTCTCAATGAGGTGTTCAAGACCATTCTTTCAGTGTCCGACATTAGTCCGACACTGGCCGGAATCGGTCTAAGCAAACTAAATGTTCAACTCGTTATCATGTCAAACCACGGCTCAAACCGGGTTTTTGATAACCACCAAATCCTCGTTAGATGAAAAAGAACACGTTCAAAGTTCTATTCTACATCCGTGG